>OLIV01001577.1_pt1 | contig 10701 bp, 7 predicted proteins | sample 1601411 | NCBI WGS metagenome assembly OLIV01 (sample SAMN03922450, study PRJEB24848) | human gut metagenome | isolation source: stool sample | host: Homo sapiens | place: Germany | collected 2009-11 | reverse complement strand
GTATTACTTAATCCACCATTTGACATTATCATTGAACTTTTTTTTAAATTTTCAAATCTTTCAACAAACCCTAAAAAATCTGTATATTTTGTAGGCAATCCATGCGCCAAATCAAACCCATTTCCAATTACAAGTATATTCATTGTCTTCTCCCTTGTTAATCAATCATAAACAACTATTGCCTATACTCATTATAGCATAGATACATTTGTAATGAAATTTCTTATAATAACATTACCCATTATTATATATAGCACCAGTAATACACTCTCATTACTTACTCTTTTTCTTATATATTTAAGTAAACATTACCCAATATTCTTTTGATTATCTGTAAATAATACTATGTCACCTAAAACAAGACCGAACCCTACTTACACATAATTTGAATTAAACAATCACTACTACCGAACTCGCATGTTTACTCACTATTTCATACAACGACCAGCACCAAATTAAATATTTCCAAGAAGAGTAGTGGAAAATATCACCATTTACGCCCCGGTAGGTAAAGAAAAAGCCCCACAAAGCCCATAAATACAGGCTTTGTGAGGCAAAATCCGTTATTCAAACTCAATAGTTCCCGGTGGCTTACTGGTCAAATCATAGAATACTCTATTGACTCCCTTTACCTCATTTATAATTCTGCTCATCACTGTCTGAAGTACCTCAAATGGTATCTCGGCTGCTTCGGCTGTCATGAAGTCCACAGTGCGGACTGCACGGACTGCAACGGCATAATCATATGTTCTCTCATCACCCATGACACCTACTGAACGCATGTTGGTAAGGGCTGCAAAGTACTGGTTTGGCATCCATGATGGTTCCTCGCCGTTGGCCTCTTTGTACTCTTTTGCTGCCTTTTCCACTTCGCTTCTGTAAATCCAGTCTGCATCCTGGACAATGCGTACCTTTTCGGCTGTAACTTCGCCGATGATACGGATTCCAAGGCCCGGGCCTGGGAATGGCTGACGGAATACGAGATAGTCAGGTAATCCAAGCTCCAGTCCGACCTTGCGTACCTCGTCCTTGAAGAGGTTTCTGAGTGGCTCCACGATATCCTTGAAATCGACATGCTCCGGGAGACCTCCTACGTTGTGGTGTGATTTGATGACTGCAGATTCTCCGCCGAGTCCACTCTCCACTACGTCCGGATAGATGGTTCCCTGCGCAAGGAAGTCAACCTTTCCGATTTTCTTAGCTTCTTCCTCGAATACACGGATGAATTCCTCACCGATGATTTTACGCTTGCGCTCAGGCTCTGTGACGCCTGCAAGCTTGCTGTAGTAGCGCTCCTGTGCGTTGACGCGGACAAAGTTGATGTCGAACGAACCGCCTTTGCCGAATACGCCCTCTACCTCATCGCCCTCGTTCTTACGGAGAAGTCCGTGGTCTACGAATACGCAGGTGAGCTGCTTGCCGATTGCCTTGGCAAGGAGTGCTGCGAGTACTGATGAGTCTACTCCACCCGAAAGTGCAAGGAGCACTTTGCCGTCACCGACCTGCTCTCTGATTTCTTCGATTGTGTTTTTGACGAATGAATCCATCTTCCATGTGCCTGCACATCCACATACGCCACGGACGAAATTGTAAATCATCTGTGTTCCGTTCTTGGTGTGAAGTACCTCCGGATGGAACTGTACTGCATATAATTTCTTCTCAACATTCTGTGTTGCGGCTATTGGACAGTCTGCAGTGTGCGCAACTACCTCAAAGCCCGGTGCAGCCTCTGCAATTCTGTCGAAATGACTCATCCAGCATACTGATTCTGATGGCAGATCCTTGAACATCACGCCGTTTGCAGAATATGTAATTTCTGTCTTTCCATACTCTCCAACCTCAGGTGTGATTACCTTTCCGCCTAATTTATGCATCATAAGCTGTGCACCGTAGCAGATGCCAAGCACCGGTATTCCCAGCTCAAACAGCTCTTTCTGGTATGATGGAGAATTCTCTTCATAACAGCTGTTTGGACCTCCTGTAAGGATGATGCCCTTTGGATTCATTTCTTTTATTTTCTCAATGTCTATTTTGTATGAGTAAATCTCACAGTACACGTTGCACTCGCGGACACGGCGCGCAACAAGCTGATTGTACTGACCACCAAAGTCTATGACTATGACCTTTTCCTGATCCATGTTTTCCTCCTAATTGTTTATTCGCTATGCTGCTGTTTTACAATCTTTGAAACGTCACGTAATTGCTGTTTGCCACACTGTGGTGTATACAATAACAAAAACATAACATATGTTATCTGCTGCCATCTCATTGATTACGTAAAAGCAACATGTATTCTTATGTCATTATAGATTACGGAGTGCTTATCTGCAAGCGATTTTGTTAAATTTCTGTTTTGATTTTATGTGCAATTACGTTATAATGAATTATAAACACTTTTATAGGCTGGGAGGTTTCATCATGAGTTTTAAAATAATCACTATAAGCCGAGAGTTTGGCAGTGGCGGTCGCTTTATCGGCGAGCAGATTGCTCAAAAATGCGGCATTGAGTTTTACGATAAAAAAATAATTGAGCATGTGGCAAAGGAGCTCGGTATCTCTGAGCAGATTGTCGCAAACCAGGGCGAATATGCACCTGCCGGAAGCATTTTTTCATATGCATTTGTGGGGCGCGACATCACAGGAGTTTCTCTTTCCGACCAGATTTTCAATATCCAGCAGAAGCTCATCAAGGATATTGCGCAAAAAGAGCCATGCGTTATTGTGGGACGTTGCGCAGACTACATTCTTTCTGACAGGGATGATGTGCTGAATGTTTTTATAGAGGGAAATAAGCCTGAGAAGGCTGCAAGAATAAAAAAGCTCTACCATAAGAGCGATGACGAGGTCAAAAAGCTGCTAAAGGATGTCGATAAGAAGCGCTCTGTAAATTACCGCTACTTCACCGACAAGGAGTGGGGCAACAGAAAAAATTATGACCTGGTGCTAAACAGCTCTGTGCTTGGATACGATAAATGTATTGAGCTCATCTCATCCGCATATGCTTAATACACTTAATATATTTAATGAGCTTAATATGATCAGGCAGCGCAACTTTTGCACCAATGCAATACGGAAAATTGATATTATTATTACTATTAAGAAACCGTTTTCTTATTTTATTACGAAAAACGTAAATAGAATTACAACCTGTGTGTAATATTAAAAATACTCCTGCATAAACTGTAACAACAGAATATGCAGGAGTATTTTTTGAAATCATATATTGAGACAAGGGCGGTGGAAATCGCCAACTACATAGTTGAAAACAATGCCACGGTGCGTCAGGCTGCAAAGCAGTTTGGCATCAGTAAATCCACTGTGCACAAGGATATCACGGATGCTGACAGGCTGCTTCGCATAGACCCGGAGCTTGCCGCAAAGGCGCGTCACATTCTCGATATCAACAAGTCCGAACGCCATATCCGCGGCGGACTTGCCACCAGAGAGAAGTATCTGCATCTGCCTCATGTGCATGCCGGCTGAGTGCATTGAGGCTTCTATCTCGGCATTGCCAGGTGCGCAGTTTTTCGCGCATCTGAGGCTTTTCGTTAATTCAAGACCTGTGTCACATAATTCGGCAGCTCGTCATACAGCCGATTCCCTCCGAATGTTTTTATATGCCAGGTGTTTCCGGTGTCACATGACTTGTGAGCACACCGTACAGCCACTTGCCCTCATCACTTAGATCCTCATAGGTAAAGCCGCTTGTCTTATCGCAGGCAGGTGTTAGAAGCGCTGATTTTTCGTCCTTATTGGACAGATTCCAGCACACATAGCTGATGCCGTAGCTGTCAAGCAGGCTGATCCAGCTGTTTGCGGAATCTATGTCCACCTGACCGTTTCCGTCGGCGCTGCAGATGCCAAACTCTGATACAAATATCGGCAGTCCGGCGTCTGCCGCCGATTTTAGCTTGTTTTGCAAGTCCTCCTTGTGGGTTGCGGCATAGAAATGCAGTGTATACATGATATTATCATAGCCTGTGACAGGGTCCTTGACTGCCTCATCCACATCCTGGCTCCAGTTAGGTGTGCCTATCAGTATGACTGCATCCTTGTCGTAGCTTCTGATTGACGGAATGACCTCGCTGGCATAAAACTTCACATCTCCCCAGGTCGCACCTTTGCACGGCTCATTGCAAATCTCGTAAATCACGTTGTTGTATGAGGCATACTGCTGTGCCATTTTGGCAAAAAATGTCTTTGCCACATCACTGTAGCGGTTTGGATTGCCCTCGTTTAGCACATGCCAGTCGATGATGACATACATGTCATTGTTTAGTGCGTACTGCACGCCGTTTTGCACAAGTGTCTCAAGCTGCTGCCTGTCACCATCTGTACAGTAGCCACCGCTTTCGTAGGTGTACATGGCGAGCCTCACCACGTTTGCTCCAAAGCTTTTCAGCGTGGCAAAGCAATCATTGGTCACATACTGTGGATACCACGCAAGACCGTGTGTGCTGACTCCGCGAAGCTGCACCTCGTTGTTATTTTGATCAACGAGCTTGCTGCCCTCCACATGCAGCTTACCGTTTACTGACGGACAGGCAAGAACTGAGCTCTCCTGTCCGTTTTCTGTGGTGAGCTGCTCTGTGTCAGCCACATTCTGATTTTCTGTACTGTTTTCTGTACTGCTTTGCGTACTGTCCTCAGTATTATTTTCTGCAGAATTCACCGACTCAGTGGCTTTCTCACCTGTCTGTGATTCTGTCTCTTTGTTGCCCTTGTTACCACATCCTGTAAAAATCCCAAGCACCAGCACTGCAGCCAATACCAATGCTATATATTTCTTCATATTGTTATACTGTCTGACTGATTACTGAATTGATGTAACCTTGTAGTCCTCAGCCTCTACAGTCTCCTTTAATTTCTCATCGGAAATGTCAGAGCTTAATGTCACTACTGCAGTTCCGCTCTCATGGCTTACTGCTGCCTCACTAACTGCATCAAGCGCCTCGAGTGCCTTCTTTACTCTTGCCTCGCAGTGGCCGCACATCATTCCTTCGATATTCATTGTCTTTGTCATTGATTTTTCCTCACTTTCATTTGGTTTATCTGCTTTGTCTTTTCTATCTGGTTTTGCTTTTCTGTCATGCTTAGGATCATACACCCTGCACAGATTCAGCCGCAGGGCATTGGTAACAACGCAGAAGCTCGACAGGCTCATCGCCGCCGCTCCAAACATCGGATTGAGCTTCCATCCTAATAAAGGATACCACAAACCGGCCGCAAGTGGAATACCTATTACATTATAGAAAAATGCCCAGAACAGGTTTTCGTGTATATTTGTCAATGTAGCACGGCTTAACCGCACTGCTGCCGGTACATCTATCAGGCGGCTCTTCATCAGGACAACATCCGCTGCATCTATTGCCACATCACTTCCCGCGCCGATTGCAATTCCCATATCCGCACGTGTGAGCGCCGGTGCATCATTGATTCCGTCACCAACCATGGCTACCCTGCCCTGTTTTTTTAACTTCCTTATGACAGCCTCCTTACCATCCGGAAGCACACCTGCGATGACTTCGTCCACTCCCGCCTGCTTTCCAATGGCATTGGCAGTCTGCTCGTTGTCACCGGTGAGCATAACAACTCTGATACCCATATTTTTAAGCTGTCTGACAGCTTCCGGACTGTCCTCCTTTATTGTATCTGCAACGGCTATGATACCGCAAAGCCTGTCATCTGCAGCAAAGAACAGAGGAGTTTTTCCTTCCTTTGAAAATTCGACAGCTTTCGCGCGCATATCATCTGACACTTTTACAAATTTGCTGACAAAAGCAAGATTTCCTGCTTTTATCATTTTGCCTGCAAGTATTGCAGTCAGACCATTTCCTACAACAGCGCTAAAATCCGTCACCTCTGCGACAGCGATTTCATCCGTTTTAGCGCGCTCCATAATGGCTTTTGCAAGCGGATGCTCGCTCTTGGCCTCGACTGATGCGGCTATTGCAAGAAGCGCTCCGGCATGATTGCCGATTTCCTCAAAAAATGTCTCATCCGGCACGATATCCGTCACCTTCGGCTCACCTCTTGTTATGGTGCCTGTCTTATCAAGAGCCACAATCTGTGTGCGGCCTGTTGCCTCAAGGCTTGCCGCTGTCTTGAAGAGTATACCGCTCTTTGCGCCCTTGCCGTTTCCTACCATTATCGCAACAGGAGTTGCCAGTCCAAGTGCACACGGACAGCTTATCACGAGCACCGAAATGCCTCTGGCAAGCGCAAAGCCCACGGTCTCACCGGCTATAAGCCATGCTATTATTGTAATGATTGCAATTGTAATAACCGCCGGCACAAATACTCCCGATACCCTGTCAGCAATTTTTGCAATAGGTGCCTTTGTCGCTGCGGCATCAGAAACCATCTGTATAATCTGTGAGAGTGTGGTGTCTTCGCCTACTCTGGTTGCGCGGCATTTTATAAAGCCTGACTGGTTCACTGTGGCAGCGCTTACTGCATCTTTCGGCTGCTTATCCACAGGGATGCTCTCTCCTGTGAGTGCCGATTCGTTGACAGCGGTTGTTCCATCTATTATTTCACCGTCCACAGGGATATTTTCACCCGGTCTGACCACGAAAATATCGCCCTTTTTCACTGCATCCACAGAAATTTCCTGCTCCACGCCATTCCTTACAACGGTTGCTGTCTTTGGGGCAAGCTGCATCAGGCTCTTTAAAGCGTCTGTTGTTTTGCCCTTTGAGTGCGCTTCAAGCATTTTTCCGACAGTAATCAGTGCCAAAATCATGGCTGCGGATTCAAAATAAAACTCATGCATATATGACATGACCGCATCCATATCGCCATTCACCTGCGCAGCTGTCATGGCAAAAAGTGCATACACGCTGTATCCAAACGATGCCGCAGAGCCAAGCGCAACAAGCGTATCCATGTTGGGAGCGCCGTGAATCAAGCCCTTAAAGCCACTGATAAAAAACTTCTGGTTTATGACCATTACCGCCACTGTAAGCAGAAGCTGCAAAAGCCCCATAGCCACATGGTTTCCATTGAAAAACTCAGGCAACGGCCAGCCCCACATCATATGTCCCATGGAAAAATACATGAGAACAACCAAGAATATGAGCGATGCTATAAGCCTGTTTACAAGCTTCGGTGTCTCCCTGTCTACAAGCGCATCCTGCGCTGCCTTTAGCTGCTCTAAGCTGTTATTCGCTTTGTCATTTTCTGATTCTGTTGCTGTGCCTTTGGGACTCGCTCCATAGCCCGCCTGCTCTACTGCCTCCACTATCTGCGCATCTGTCGCGCTTCCCTCGACTCCCATCGAGTTGGTCAAAAGGCTGACAGAGCAGCTCGTCACACCATCAACCTTAGAGACAGCCTTTTCCACTCTGGCAGAGCATGCCGCACAGCTCATTCCTGTAACTGTATATTGCTTCATACTGTCTGTATTTCCTTCTTTCTACTATTTGAATCTAACTATTCAAAAGCCTTTTCTAAAATCTCTCAATTCCTGTCACCTTGAAATCCAGTCTTTCGATGGCAAATGTGATTTCCTCATCGCTTAGCTCTCTGGTTGCCTCAACATGTGCCACGCCATGCTTTAAATCCACATCTGCCGATACTCCGCTCATCTTCTGAAGTGAGCGTGTGACTGAGTTCTTGCAGTTCATGCAGTGCATTCCGTCTATGTGCACATCTGCTCTCGTGACAATCTCGCCTGTAAGCTGTACTGTGGCTTCCTCGTCCTCCTTCATGGCTCCACCGCCACAGCAGGCGCCCTCGCCCTTTGAATGCTTTATAGTCTCCTTTAAGCCCACAATCACCAGTGCGGCAATTATTGCTATTATTAATATTGTGATTATTGTACTCATTTTTATACCCGCCTTCTTATAATACTACTTCATAAGCTTCTGCAGTGTGTTCAAAAGCTCATCTATTGTCTCATCCTTGCCGGCTCTTATGTCATCTGCCACACACGTCTTTATATGATTGGCCAAAAGGACTTTATTGAAGCTGTTGAGCGCAGCATTTGCGGCCGCCACCTGTGTGATGATGTCAGGGCAGTAGCAATCCTCATCCAGCATACGCTTGATTCCACGGATCTGCCCCTCTATACGGCTAAGTCTGTTGATGAGATCCTTATATTCCTTCTCTGACCGCTCTTTTTTGCGGTTGCAGCAACAGCATTTGGTTTCTTTTTCTGCCATGTGTGCCTCCCTTCTTTCTTCATTCCACATTTGTTGTATATGTCTAACCATACCCCTTATGGGTATCTGTCTTTAAGAGCATTATATACCCCGGTAGGGTATATTGCAAGGGCAGATTTCCTTATTGAGAAATTTTCATGTTATACCATACTTTTATAATAAAAACATGCAGTAGCTGCAGCTGCTCATAAATAGCTCTGCCTCATATGAATATATACAACGAAAAAGCCGGTACATCATGCTTCCATGAATGTACCGGCTTTAAATACTTAGCAGTCCGTACGGGAATCGAACCCGTGTTTCCGCCGTGAGAGGGCGGCGTCTTAACCGCTTGACCAACGAACCGTGTATTATAATATCATGGTCAAACGAATAATGCAAGTACTTTTTTAATTTTTTTCAAAAAAAATCTTCCGTTCATTTACCTTAAACATTTTCCCTTTAAATGCTTCTGGCTTTAATTCCATTTTCGTCCCTATGTATGCTCTGTGACAATCTATCATATTCCGGCTCATTATCCCAAAGCACGCGTTCTTATCCTCATATTTTATTTATACGTTTTCCTCTTGAGTAAGATTATACACTACTTTGGTCACACAACGGTCACACGGAGCCCTTTTCCACGGATTTTGTAAAAAGTATACATTGAAAATGCCGAAAGCTGTACAATTTTAGACAATTTTCGGCATTTGCGTATTTTTTGTTCGTTATAATCAACTATTATTTATTATATTTTTTGTATATCCTTTCAAAAGCAGGCATAGAGCGTTTTATCATTTCCCACAAAATCTATCAGGGCTGTTTTGGAAATTTTCCCTCATAATAATATTCTTCATTTTTTCTACATTAGCTTTAATGTTTTTTATAATTCCATACGTTCTACACCTATATAACTCTCACCGTAATTTCTATTGCAACTCTAACATTATCGTTATCATTACTGCCCCTTCACTATGAGGTGCTAATATACCGTATTTAATCTGAAACCAGTGGTATCCTTACCTTGCTGACTTCATCCCCGAATATATAATATGCATCACCCGGTTCGATTTTCTTTTGATTCTTTCTCTTTATAGCCAGCGGTATATCCACTATCTTGCAATTATCCAGGTTATCAAAAAACAGTATGCTTTTAGTCTCCTTCATCATTTTATATATATCAGGCGAACCATATGCTATCTGTGCATTTGGTACTGCCCCAAACAGAAGATACACATTTAATACCTTATATTTGCCCATAATATTTTTAAGAGCATTAAGAGCATCCTTGCTATCTGATATCGCTGTATATACCTCCTGACTGTTTATTATAATCAGGGTGATTTCTTTTTCCGGATTTTCCTGATGGATGAGTCTCTTATATTTTTCCTCTAAGAGAACCTCTATCATTATTATTTTCTGTATAAATTCATCCGGATCCAGATCATAGCTTACATTTTCCTGACCGATATCAGACAGCTTGCGCCTGAAATCATCAGCTATATATATATGAGTATCTATTTCGCTGTTTAACATCTGCAACGCAAAATATTTTATAAAATTTGTTCTGCCCATATTATCAGCTCCGGAGATAGTTATGATATTGCATTTATTATGATCTGTGTAAACCGGGGCGACTGTGTCGTATGCAATTCCTATAATGTTCTCATCATTTTTTCTTCTGAATGTGTGATCCACATAATCCGGTGTGAGCAATTCAGGAATTTCCGGTATCTTGTCAGCAGTGATATTCCCATATACAGCATTTATCTGATCTACAAATGCATGCATATTATTAACACGTTCAATTTCCTTAGTTCCCTCAAACGCTAAAAATGTCTGGCACTCGTATATTTCCCCATCAATTTCTGTCAGGCACCTGCCAGCAGTCTCATCCGGTCTGAGTTTACAGCTTCCATAAAGAGTCATATACTCACTTGATTCATTACAAAACATAGCTATTCTGCCGGAAAAGTTTGCCAGATACTTATATCCCAGTCCTGTTGTCTGTAAATTTGAAATAATGAAACTTATTCCTACAGAGCCACCTTCTCTGCACAGATTGAGCAGTATGTCACTATCCTGCAGATACAGTTCTTTTAATGCAGTATAATTGTCTATGAGTACCACTATCTGAGGTATATCTGTAAATCCCGCCTCGCGATATGATGTGTATGAGCTTACTCCCGCTTCAAGCAGTCTTTCACGCCTTTCTTCTATCTGTTCACTCAGATATTTAAACAGATTCTTCAACCTTTCATCGTCAGATGGGCATACTACACCTCCTACATGAGCCAGCTTCTCAAAATTTTTAAGTACCATTGATGCAAAATCAATAATATATATGCTAAGCTCTTCCGGTGAATAGTTTTCTGCCAGATTCCTCACTATCAATTCGAGAAGATTGGTCTTGCCAAACTGCGATGCTCCTATGATAATAGTATTTTTGTTACCTATCTCTATTACTGTCCGACCCTGTCTCTGCCTGTCTGGGTCGTCGTATATTCCTATTACAGCAGTCATAGAAAGAGGGGTATCATTATGTGCCAGTTCAGCA
>OLIV01001572.1_pt1 | contig 10722 bp, 10 predicted proteins | sample 1601411 | NCBI WGS metagenome assembly OLIV01 (sample SAMN03922450, study PRJEB24848) | human gut metagenome | isolation source: stool sample | host: Homo sapiens | place: Germany | collected 2009-11 | reverse complement strand
TTGCATTCATTGGATTTGCTCTCTTTCGTATAATTGACATCTTCAAGCCTTTAGGATGTAGAAAAGTAGAACAGATAATGCCCGGAGGATGGGGTGTGATGTTTGACGACATATTAGCTGGTAGCTACGCTCTTATTATTATACTTGCGATAAAATATCTCTTATTTGTTTAATTGACAATTTATTGCGTTTGTTAATTTACCTATAATGTTTCCAAGGACAGAATCGACTATTACAGCTATCTTTACCGTATTTTTTCATACTTGCTGATTCTGGAATAGCCGATAAATCAGAAAAATAGCCTATCTTTGTATTATTTAACCCGTAACACGAAACGTAATAATGCAAATAAGGCTATTCCGCAAAACGATAACCTTCGGCTACATTCTTATTGCAGTGCTCATAGGTGGCATTGCATATACCAGCTTTTATGAATGGCGAAAACTTGAGACTATTGAAGAGGAGAACCGACACATAGATAAGTTTCGCTTTCAGTTACATGATGCACACGTTCAGATGATAGAGTTCTCCCTGCTTGGCGAAACTATATTGGAATGGGATGCTAATACTTTGGAAAATTACCATACCCAACGTATGGAGATGGACAGTATGCTGTGCCGTTTCAAAATGTATTATCCATCGGAGCGTATAGACAGCGTGCGCCATATTCTTGAAGATAAGGAACAACAGATGCGTGGCATCGTTAAATTACTTGATGAGCAGCAAGCCCTTAATGAGAAACTGGCACGTCAAGTACCTGTAATCGTACAGAAAAGTGTGCAAGAACAACCCAAGAAACCAAAGCGAAAAGGATTTCTCGGAATCTTCGGTAAAAAGGAAAAGCCGGAATCGACTACAACAACCACGATGCTCCGTTCCCTCAATCGTGACATGATAGCAGAACAACAATCGCAAAGCCGCCGTCTGTCAAAACACGCTGACAGCCTTGCAGCACGTAATGCAGAACTGAATTTGCAACTGCAAGGGTTGATTCGTCAGATGGATGAAAAGGTCCAATCTGATCTACAAAAACGCGAGGCAGAGATAATGACTATGCGGAAAAACTCATATTTGCTTGTCGGAAGTATGACAGTCATTGTTTTATTGTTATTGCTCGTATCCTATATAATAATTTGCCGTAACAATCTGCGAATCAAACGTTATGAGAATGAGGCTGCAAAACTAATAAGCCGATTGAAACAATTTAATCTACAAAATGAGGAATTGATTGCTTCCCGCAAAAAAGCCGTTCATACCATTACTCACGAATTGCGCACACCACTGACGGCGATAACAGGCTATGCCGGATTGATGAGCAAAGAACATGATGCGGATAAAACTGAGCTGTATGTACAAAATATACAGCAATCCTCAGAGCGTATGCGAGGGATGCTTGACACACTGCTGGACTTTTTTCGGCTGGATAACGGAAAGGAACATCCCAACCTTTCCCCATGCAGGATTTCCACTATCACGCATACCCTTGAAACAGAGTTTATACCCATTGCCATGAACAAGGGATTATTCCTTACCATGAAGAACAACGCGGAGGCGGTTGTTTTGACCGATAAGGAACGAATCCTGCAAATTGGCAACAACCTTCTCTCCAATGCCATCAAGTTCACGGAGAATGGTGGTGTATCCTTGACAATGGATTATGATAACGGTGTGCTGAAACTTGCCATTGAAGATACGGGTACAGGTATGACCGAAGAGGAAAAACAACGAGTGTTCGGTGCATTTGAACGTCTTTCAAATGCCGCTACGAAAGATGGCTTCGGGTTGGGCTTGTCTATTGTGCATCGTATCGTGGAGATGCTCGGTGGCACAATCCGGTTGGAAAGCGAGAAAGGCAGGGGAAGCCGTTTCACGGTAGAGATTCCCGTACAATCTGCCGAAGAACTCCCCGAACAGATAAATCAAACCCCAACACACCATAATCATATCTGCCATGATGTGATTGTAATTGACAATGATGAGGTACTGCTTCTTATGCAAAAAGAAATGTATGCCCATGAAGGGATACACTGCGACACCTGTAACAATTTGGCGGAACTGATAGAGATGATTCGCCAGAAAGAATACAGTTTGCTTTTGACGGATCTGAATATGCCTGAGATAAACGGTTTTGAATTGCTGGAACTGCTGCGCTCGTCCAATGTAGGCAATTCAAAGACCATCCCGATAGTGGTCACAACAGCTTCGGGCTGTTGTAGCAAAGAGGAACTGATGGAACGAGGATTTGTCGGATGCCTGTTCAAACCGTTCTCCATATCAGAACTGATGGAAATCACGGATAGCTGTGCCACAAAAGAAAAACAAGACGGGAAGCCGGACTTTTCTACTTTATTGTCATACGGCAAAGAAGCCGTCATGCTGGAAAAGTTGGTAGCGGAAACCGAAAAGGAAATGCAGGCGGTCAAGGATGCGGAACAGCGTAAAAATCTCCAAGAACTGGATGCCCTGGTACATCATCTGCGAAGTTCATGGCTGATACTCCGTGCGGAGCAACCGTTGAGAGAACTTTACACATTGCTTCATATCGAGGGTACGCCCGATTGGGAAGCAATACACCATACCGTGACTGCCGTACTGGACAAAGGCGCGGAAATCATCCGGCAAGCAAAAGAAGAAAGGAGAAAATACGAAAATGGATAAGACAAAAATCATAGTGGTGGACGACAATCTTGTGTATTGTCAGTTGGTCTGTAACCTGCTGGAACGGGAAGGGTTCAGTACCGTGCAGGCTTACCATCTTTCGGGAGCGAAGAAACTGTTACAGCAGGCGGAAGACGAGGATATAGTGGTTTCCGACCTACGGTTTCCTGACGGTGACGGCATCGACCTCTTGCGATGGATGCGCAAGGAAGGCATGATGCAGCCGTTCATCATAATGACTGACTATGACGAAGTGCATACGGCGGTGGAAAGCATGAAACTCGGCTCGTTAGACTATATTACGCGAGTTCGGGATAAGTTTTTAGAATAAGACCAACTGTTTTGATTTCTCCACAGCGTATCCTTTCAGTGCCTCCGGTTTGTTGTCAAAGAAACAATATGCCCCCAGTACTGCAACTATATTTACGAGGAAATTGTTGATCGATCTATGTCTTGAATGTACGAGCTGCGCCTTATTTTTGAGCAGATCGTTGATGGTTTCGATGATAAGTCTCTTTCTTAACATCATTTTGTCATAGAACGACATGAGTCTGTTCTTCATATTTGACTTAATTCCATGAACCAGGCATATGCCATCAGCAAATAAACTATCGAATAGTTTAGGGGATATATATCCCTTGTCAGCAAAGACTTTACCGTACAGATCTTTGGCTATCACTTTCCAAACCTTAGGGTCTCTGTCATCTACATTTGCACCAGTAAGACAGAATGTTATAATCTCTCCTCTGTCATTACACAACAGGTGTAGCTTGAATCCATGGCACCATCCCATAGTTCCTTTTCCATTTGTTGCAACACCTTTGAAAACCTTGTTTGCGTAACGCCTGAGGTTATGACATACAGGTATCATGGTACTATCCACAAAGCTTACACCTGTGCATCTTCCAAAGGCGAAAAACTTAAGGAAGAATACCAATTTGAAGAACACCCGTTGCTCTAATTCCACAAAGCGGTTATAGGACACGGCATTCGGGAAATCTTGCTTCATGCTGCCTCGAATGCAGTAGAGATAATAATGCTTGAAATTACGGTAAGTTCCAAAATGAAACAGGAGAAGAATAGTCATTATTTCACTGTCTGAGAGGGAGGCTTTTCGGTTGCGATGTTTCTTCCCATCGCGCGTCAGAAGAGGTTTTTCCGCCATTTCCTGATCAAAATACTTATTAAATTCGTCGATAATGCAATAAATAGCAATACATTTGTCCTCGGTAGTCATGAGCATTGTTTTGTAATTCATTGTTTTTCACCTTATAAAGATACAAAATAATGCCATGACTACCAACTTTTAAGGGAACTTACTTATCCCGAACTCGCGTACTATATTCCCAAGCAACAGTTGGAGGTCAAACTTATTCCGTCACTTCACAATATTCTGAAGGAACGGAATATCGGACGAAACCGTATGCCAGTGTTTTCCCGTAACGGTTCGGCGTTCCAAGCTATCATGAAACGAATAAGGCAGGTTGCTCGTACCAATATGAGCGTGTTGATTTTTGGAGAGAACGGTACGGGCAAGGAACATATCGCACACCATCTTCACGAAAAAAGTAAGCGTTCCTGCAAGCCATTCGTGACGGTGGACTGCGGTTCGCTTTCCAAAGAACTTGCAGCTTCGGCTTTCTTCGGACACGTCAAAGGGGCGTTTACTGGTGCGGACAGTGCCAAGAAAGGCTATTTCCATGAGGCGGAAGGCGGCACGCTGTTTCTGGACGAGGTGGGCAACCTCGCAATGGAAACCCAGCAAATGCTGCTCCGTGCCATACAGGAACGGAAATACCGCCCGATAGGAGATAAAGCAGACAAGAATTTCAATATCCGTATCATTGCTGCCACCAACGAGGATTTGGAGGCGGCTGTGAACGAAAAACGTTTCCGTCAGGATTTGTTCTACCGTCTGCACGACTACGAAATAACAGTCCCGCCGTTGCGTGACTGTCAGGAGGACATCATGCCGTTGGCGGAGTTTTTCCGTGAGATAGCCAACAATGAACTGGAACGGAATGTTAAAAGTTTCAGCGCATCGGCACAAAAAGCATTAAACACTTATGCTTGGCCCGGCAATGTGCGTGAACTTCGCCAAAAAGTGCTGACGGCAGTATTGCAAGCCGAGGATGATATGATAACAGAAGAAGATTTAGAGTTCGGTAGTAAACAAATTGATTCGCCCGTTGGTTTCACACTAAAAAGCGAAGGAGAGGAAAAAGAACGTATCCGACGCGCCTTGAAACAAGCGAAAGACAATAAAAGACTGGCGGCGGAATTGCTGGGTATAAGCCGGGCAACGCTGTATAAAAAGCTAAAAGAGTATGGTATGAATGAAGAAATTTGACCAAAATACGAGCGTAAATGCTGATAATTAGCTATATTTGCACTTGTATTTACGAAAGCAACAGGCGATTAGGGTAACCTTTTCGTCGAAGATATAGACATAAGACCGCAAGGCGTCCTAATGGAAATCTGGTAAATTTACACTACGGAGACGATTGCGTGATGCTTATGCTATGCCTACGCATAGCGTGCATTCACGTACTCTCCGTTAAGGCTTTACCAGAGCCTCCATTAGAAGTAGTGTGAATTGCACGCTACTTTTTTGCCTCGCCATAACTGATAAAAATAATAATATCATGGCGAAAGTCCAGTTACTTGCCGTCCTTTCGATAGACGGATGCCCTACGGAGTTGCAACCGCAGAAACGGTTGTTCAGAAGTACCGAAGATTACGGGATTGAAAAGATACGCGGCAATGCCTTGTATAAGCTGACCCCCGACTACTCCATTTCCATCCTTCAGGAATGGCAGGAGAAATACAGGAATACTTGCTACTTACTGGAAGCTAATGCGGAAAATACGGAATATGCCAACGGACTGCTGCGGATGAACGTAATAGATGAGATTATACTCTATATAGTACCGTGTATAATCGGGACGGGCAGACACTTATTCAAGTCCGCCTTCTTGAAAACGGAATGGACGCTTGCCGAAAGCAAACGATTCGATGATGGCGTGGTGCGGTTGATATACCGAAAGAAAATAAGGGAGTGATGTCGTGTGTCTATTTAATATACATTTTGCGAAAAATGCGTGTCTGAAAGATAGACATCTGTCTATTATATAGACACTTTTTTATTAGGATGAAATCCGTATAAAATTATTTTCACATTTTTATTTGACTATATATCAGTGAGATACTGATATTAGGCGATTTTTTTCTGTTTATAGGCAAACATTTTGCACCATTACTATATGTGCCATACATATAATCAAGTGTAAAACAGAAAACAGAAAAAATATGGACTATCTCATATTAGCAAAAACCGATTTCTTCGGTTTGATAAATGATGCCGGAAACAGCACGGGACTGGTAACCGCTTACGATAGTTTTGTGAAAGCTGTCATATCGCTATGTTATGAATGTACAGATCGTAGTAGCATCACCGTTGCGCTGGCATACGCCGAGAATGAGTTGCAGCATCATCATACACAATATATGGCAACAGAGAAAAGCCATACAGACCTGTATGTGCGCAAAGCACTCTCCTTTGTCCGAAAAATGCAGGAACATATTGTTGCCAACCAGATTCAAGTGCCACCACTATCCGAACCATCCCACACACCGAAAGAAACAACGACCGAAGCAACTCCATCCCTGCAATGGACAGGCAGTACGTTAGACTTGGTTGAACTTGTCTATGGGCTGAACGAAATGGGGTGTATCGGTAACGGAGAAATTCCGTTGAAAGTATTGGCCCCGGAACTATATAAGTTCTTCGGCATTAATACCAAAGAATGTTACCGCTATTACTCCGCCATCAAGTTGCGTAAGAATCCCAGCCGCACCTATTTCATAGACAAGATGCAGGTTAAGCTGAACGAAAAGATACGCCGTGACGAGGAGTTGGAGCGCATGAGAAGATGAAAACCAGATATGAACGGGAAAATAGTGTCATTCTGTTCTCCCGTTTTAGCAAAATCAATATGGAAAAACATCGTTTCCTGTATGCTATTGCTCCGAATTTCAGCGAAAAACGCTATCTTTGCATAATTGTTACGAATTGAATATGAGTATAGACAATCTCGATATAGTAAAACAACTGATAGCCGAAAAGGAAAACGGACGGGTGGAGTTTAAGGAAACCACCGGTCAGTTGGAGCGTGGTATGGAAACGCTTTGCGCCTTTCTTAACGGAGAAGGTGGCACGGTGTTGTTCGGAGTGAATGACAAGGGGAAAATCATCGGACAAGAAGTAAGCGACAAAACGAAGCGGGACATAGCCGATGCTATCAACCGATTGGAGCCGGTAACAGCGGTACATATATCTTATGCGCCATTGCATAACAGCGAAAAAAAAGTGATAGCATTCCATGTGGATGATGCAAGACTTAACCGTCCGTTCTGCTATAAAGGACGTCCTTATATGCGCGTTGAAAGTGTCACCACTACAATGCCGCAAGCAAAATATAATGAACTGCTTATAAGACGTGAAGAAATCCGTCATGGTTGGGAAACTTATCCGAATCCCGGTTTGAAACTTTCTGATTTGGATGAAGAGGAAATTAGCAAGACGATGCGATTGGGAATACAGTGTGGACGTTTGCCGGAAACAACCGGAGAAGACATACCAGTCATACTTGAAAGGTTGGGCCTCTCCGAAGATGGAATACTGAAAAATGCCGCCGCCGTTTTATTCGCTAAAAAGAAATTAGCTAATTACCCGCAAAATCTGTTGCGCCTTGCACGTTTTAAGGGCACAGATAAGACCGTATTCTTAGATAATCTTCGTGTGCATGGCAATCTATTCCAATTGCTTGACGCAGCAATGGCTTTTATATTCAAACATCTTTTATTATCCGGCACAACTGACAGATTAGAAAGAGAAGAAAATCTTGAAATACCATATAAAGCTATAAGAGAGTCTGTCATAAACAGCCTTTGTCATAGGAGTTACCGTGATGCCGGAGGCTCTGTTGCCATTGCCATCTATGATGACCGTGTGGAAATTGAAAACCCCGGTTCATTTCCATTTGGTTGGGACATGAATAAAATCAAGTCTGAACATGGTTCAAAGCCACATAATCCCTTAATTGCAGATACGCTGTATGTGCGAAAGGTATTGGAAAGCTGGGGACGCGGCATAAACCTCATGATAGAGGAATGTAACCAAAAGAATATGCCCGAACCAGAGTTTCAAATAGCAGAAGATGAAGTAAAAGTCATATTTAGGCGCAAAATTTTAGGACAACCTACAGGACAAGTTACAGGACAACCTACAGGACAAGTTACAGGACAACCTACAGACCAAGTTATTTCTTTAATAAGATGTATAGGAAGACAGACATTGTCCGTAAAGGAAATTATGGAACATCTATCCTTAAAAGGACGGGATAATTTTCTGAAGTCGTACCTTTATCCTGCCATGCAAGACAAACTTGTAGAACAGACACATCCCGAACAAGCCAACCATCCCAATCAGAAATACCGCCTTACCGACAAGGGAAAGGAATTGCTGCAACCATAAAGAGGAGATGACGAAAAAGAAGAAAAAGCAACAGGGACATTATTGCCGGATATGCGGTGAATACAAAGCCAATGAGAAATTTTCCGGTAAGGGACACGCACGTCATATCTGTAAGAAATGCCAGTCTCTACCTAAAGACGTACAGGAGGACATGGTACGCTGTAATGAAATTGAACGTGCCGCTTTCAAATTTCCTATGAGCCGTCAGGACTGGGAACTTCTTGAAAAATACGCAAAGAAGTATAAGGATAATGAATCGGGAAAGTTCGCACAAGATATGCTCGATATGAAAAGAGGATACTCGGACATGGATATGGAAGCGGAACCGGATGATTGCTTTATGGAAAGTGCCAAAGCGGAAGAAATCCCTTTTTCGGAACTGGAAGATGATATACGCTACGAGGTGGAAGACTTGCTCGAAGCGGAGATTAACGATTTTATGGTGCGAAAGGACTACATCCCTGAAGAATCTCATTTGCAGGAAATCATCCGGCATATATACGAGGAAACCTACGATACGTTCTTTATACGGGTTATCCCGGATGAAGGCTACCGAAAAACGGTCAATGACACGATTTGCCGTCTTGTGAAAGAATGGGAAGAGGATGGTTTTGAGATAAAGACTTATTCCGAGTCTTTGGTTATCATGGAAACAGAACGGTTGCTTATCCGTAAAATAATCCGCAAGGATATGGACGCACTTTTTTCCATCATGGGAAAACCGGAGGTGATGTATGCCTGGGAATATGGCTTTAGTAAAAAAGATGTGCGTAAATGGATAAACAGGCAACTGACAAGATACCGCAAAGACGGTTTCGGATATTATGCCGTTTTGCTCAAAGAAAGCAACGCACTGATAGGACAAACCGGACTGATGAAAAGTACCATAAACGGGAATGAGGCAGTGGAACTCGGATATATCCTTGATGATACTTACTGGCATAACGGTTACGGGATGGAAGCTGCCCGCGCCTGCTTGGAATACGCTTTTGGAGATTTGAATTTGGATACGGTCTGTTGCAGTATCAGACCGGAAAACAAGGCATCCTTACATTTAGCCGAGAAGTTGGGAATGTCTTTGGTCGGCAAGCACATCGTCATATACAACGAAAAAGAAATGCCACATCTGATATATGAAATAAAAAAGGATAAAATAGAAAATCCGTAACCGGTCAGAATGTTACGGATTTTCTGTTTGTAGTTTCCCTGTTATTTCTGCTGCAACAGATGTTTCAGGTTATCGTCATTGGCGATGCGTTCCAGCTCGTCTTTGACAATCTGCTTCACCTCCTCCTTGATGCGTCTGTAATTCTCCTGCACCGTTTCCTTCATGCGGTCGTTACCGTTTTCGTCCGTGAAGTCGGTAATGACGGGTATCTTCTTGTAGGCTTTTTCCTCGCGTTTCACCTTCTCTGCATCCACGACAATCTCGCAGTGAAAAATCTTCTGTTCGATACGCTCGTTGAAGTTATCGGACACAGAACCGACAAACATACCCTGCGTCAAGCCGGAAATCTTGCTTGGCGGGATAAGCGCGTCCATCTGCGTATTGATGGAGGTGGAAACATCCTGCCGGTTGATGGATATGGACTGCCGTTTCTGCAAGACCTTTCCGAAGCGTTCGGATAGCGTCTTGGCAGTTTCGCCTACCACCTGCCCGGAGAAGATATTGCCGACGGTGTTCATCACGACTTTGGCTTCCTTATCGCCATAGTCGCGTACCAACTGGCTGAAATCCTGAAAGCCCAGACACACGGCAACCTTGTTGCTTCGTGCGGTGGCGATAAGGTTGTCCAGCCCCTTGAAATATATCGTCGGTAGTTCATCTATAATAACCGACGACTTCAGCATCCCCTTCTTGTTGATGAGCTTTACGATACGGGAGTTATACAGACCGAGAGCCGCACCGTAAATATTCTGACGGTCGGGATTGTTACCCACGCACAGGATTTTCGGCTCTTCGGGATTGTTGATATCCAGCGTAAACTCGCTGTCCGACATTACCCAATAGAGTTGCGGGGAAATCATGCGCGAGAGCGGAATTTTCGCCGATGCTATCTGCCCTTGAAGCTGCTCAGCCGCCCCACCGAGTGGGACGACGCGATGGTGGAACAGGGCTTTGGCATCACTGTACTTCCCAAACTTCTGCTTCATAATATTCCCTTCAACGTCTGTGTCCGTTCCTTTACCGAACACTTCCGCAGGAATCTGTCCGTAGCCTATCTGGATACACCTGAACTCTCTCCTGCACTTGATAAGTTTCTTACCTTTGTCACCAAATGGGCCAAAGAATGTAAGCTGATCTGATTTCCTGTCACGTACAAAACGGCACAAAGTTCTTCTATGACTTTGTACCGTTTCTGCGCGTAACTTTATTTTGTTTATTTTCTCAGACCATCTCTGAGCGCATCCAGATTATTTCTCTATAATTCCGTATTTATAACCACTTTCTTTCATTAATTCAAGGTATGGTTTCGGATCAAAATATTCCGGTGCATAGACCCCACCTTCTTTCCAGATTCCTCTTC
>OLIV01001558.1_pt1 | contig 10772 bp, 6 predicted proteins | sample 1601411 | NCBI WGS metagenome assembly OLIV01 (sample SAMN03922450, study PRJEB24848) | human gut metagenome | isolation source: stool sample | host: Homo sapiens | place: Germany | collected 2009-11 | reverse complement strand
TCGGCAGCGTCAAGATGTGTATAAGAGACAGGTCTCATCATCTGATGTATCATCATCGACATTTAACATATCATCTGTTATTTCAGGCATCATGGTAGTCGGCTGCATGAGTATCTCGTCTTTCTCAGACTCCTCTGCCATAATTATATCCTCCGGCTCTCCAACCGGTTCCCTGGCTTCATCTGCAGCCTCTTCAGGTACTTCCCGTGACTCCTGCACTTCTTCTATAGCCTCTTCCGGTGCTTCCTGCGGCTCCTGTGCTTCGTCTATAGTATCTTCAGGTGCTTCCTGCGGCTCCTGTACTTCATCCACAGTCTCCTCTGCATAAAGCTCCTGCATATCCGGTTTCTGCTCTTCTTCAGGCTCCTTCACGGCAGCTTTCTGCTCTATAATATCAACCGGGACCTTCAAATACTCCTCCTCAAGAAGTTCCTTCGGAGTGACACCTGCATCCAGCTTTGGAATGACATCATTTAGTCTCTCCATGATGTCTCCTGCCTCCTGAAGTGCTCTTGCCTTAGCTGACTCAAGTTTCTGCTGCTCAGCCTCTTTAAGTGCAATTTCAGCCGCATGTCTGGTCTTTTCCCATTCTTCAAGCACATCCTGTATAGACATCTGTCCTGTAATCTGATGCTCAAGCTGAGTCTTTTCACTCATGACCATAGACATCTGTCCGTCAGCGTCTTCACCCAAAAGCTCCTTGAAATTCAACTTAAGTGAACCATCTATCTCTTCATCTGTAGCGATATGCTCTGTCTCTTCCGGCTGCTGTACATACTCTTCCTGCTCCTTTTCGAGCTTGAGATAAGGAATATCCTCAACTATCTTTTTGATGGTATCCATCGTATCAGCAACTTCATTCTTGCCCTTGGCCTCCATGATCTGCTGCATACCCTTGGCAATCTCCTGCTGTAAATTTACAGTATTGAACTTCTCCTGATTTACAGTAATCTGCGGAATAGTTACGTCATCATGCACTATCTCTCCGCCCTTTACCATCTCCATGGCACCTATCTCAGTGACCTCAGCCTCATCATTTATCTTAGCCGGCTTTTCCTTCTCTGCCTTGAATCGTCTGTACTTTTCCTCCTGAGCCTTGGTAAGTGGCTGATAAAGCATCTTAAGCTCCAGCGCACGCTCCACATATGGTCCGTCTCCGAACCACAGAATGAGCTCATCGCAGGCATCTATACACTTATCGGCTTTTCCGGCCTTGTGGTATAGATATGCAAGCTCATATGCCCACTCCTCAGTGTATTCTTCATCCTTGTACTCTTCAAGAATAGTGATAAGCTCATCAAATGAAGCTCCCTGCCCTTTTTTGATGGCATATCTTAATACATACTTCATATCATCATGAGGCGCTATCTCAACAAACTCATCATAATACTCTGTAGCAGCATCATAATCCCCCATCTTGATGGCGACCTCAGCCAGTCTGTATATAATCATCCTGCCGATTGGTGAACGGTCATAGGCCATTAAAAGTATGTCCCTTGCATCCTGGTATCTTTCGGCCTTCTCGTAGATTTCGCCGATTTTAACGAGTGTATTTACATTTTTAATTTTGTTCCAATTTATGCTATCCGCAATCTCTGCTGCGCTCATATAGCCCTCCTCGGCGCTTAGGGCTTTTATCTGATCCAGCTTGAGATTGTATTCGTATTTATCCACTTATTTCACCTACTCGTATTTAAGCTTATTATTTTTGGTATCTACGCCTGTTGTCTTTGTATAATCCCTTGTGTCCTCAGGAAGCTTCTTTTTCCTGAGAGCATAATTAACAACTCTTTTCACAATATAGTATATCACAGCAAAGGTTGGAACACCAAGTAACATTCCAAGAAAACCAAACATTCCTCCGCCGATTAGTATGGCAAACATAACCCAGAAGGTCGAAAGACCGGTAGATGAGCCAAGTATCTTAGGCCCTATTATATTACCATCCACCTGCTGCAGCACGACAATAAATATCAGAAGATAAAGCGCATGCCACGGACTCTGAATTACTACTATGAGTAACGATGGAATTGCACCGATAAACGGTCCGAATACCGGAATCACATTTGTGACGCCGATAATCACTGCAACGAGCACCGATGATGGAATCCTTAAAATCAGACATCCGAAATATGCAATCACACCTATAATCAGTGAATCTATAATCTTACCGCTTATGAAGCCTCCAAAAATCTCATTTGTCTTTCTGATCGTCTCAATGATGATATTGCCTGTCTTTGGCTTGCAGACAGCATATATTATCTTTTTGCTCTGTCCTGCAAGAGTCTCCTGAATACTCATCACATAGACCATCACGATTATTCCGATAATAAAATTAAATAAGCCTCTGACTACCGAAATCACACCGGTTGTAATCTGTGCAACATACTTCTGTGCCTCAGGAATCAGCTTTTCTGTGGCATAATTCTCAATGTAGTCGGTTGCATTCTGTAAACCTGTGCTCGCGAGCTCAGCAATTTTGCTGTCCCCGAAATTGCCGTTCTTTATCATGTTAATGAATGCCGCAACATCATTTGGCAGTGTCTTCATAAGTCCCGATATACTTGCTATGACAGAAGGCACAATAGCCGCAATGAGGAGCGAAATAATTGCTACAAGAATAATAACCGAGCCTGTGATTGCAAGAGCTCTTGAAACCTTTCGCAGCTTGCTTTCGCTTTTCATCTTTTTGGAAAGAAGCTTTTTAAAGCATCTTTCCAGCCACAGCATGACAGGATTCATCAGGTATGCAAGCACAAGTCCCATTATAATAGGCATTGCTGCCGCAAGCAGCTTGCTCCATATGCCTGCAAAGCCCTCAAATCTGTACAGTGCAAAGAAAAACAGTATACTGACTGCAAACGTGACAAATACCATGACACCTATTCTGATCAGATGTGGCCATTCCTCACGCCCCGGGTGCGAATTCTGCTTCGCACCCTTATCTGCATTTATCTCAATGTTTGATTTTTTACCAGCTTTTCCGGTTTCTTCCATCGGATTAAACTCTCCTTATTTACGATTATAGTTGATGAGACATCCCTTTAATATTATCTCTCTTTCATCATCTGTGAGCTCACCCATCTTCAGTGTAAATGGCTTTAATTCACCATCCTTGACAACATATGCCTCAAACTCCGTCTTTGCATCCTCGATTTCCTTCTTGATTCCCGGAAGGAAGATATAGTCGAGGTTGTGGAACGGAAGCTCTCCCTCATCGATGATGAATGGAAGCATTCCCCAGTTGATAAGGTTTGAACGGTATCTCTTTGTGGCATACTCGTTTGCGATATTTGCCCAGCCTCCGAGTACCTTCTGGCAGCTGGCAGCCTGCTCTCTTGCTGAGCCGTCACCCGGCTTAACAGCAAAAATTGTGCTTCCGAAGCCCATATTCTCATGGCTTGCCTCAGGGAATTTTTTCTTTACTACTCCCATGATTTCAGCAACCTCAGGAACAGCCTTTCCTGCGCACTCACCACTCTCTATAGCCTTCTGGGCCTTCTGGATTTCCTTTGCTCTGCCTACATACTCAGGATCCTTTCTTGAAAGTGCGAACTCTGCAAGTCCAAGAGGGTTTGAACGATATGAAGATGTCTCTCCTGAAGGAATGAGCTCATCTGTTGTAGTAACAGGATCATGAATCTCTGAAACCACCTTAAGGAGCATATTCTCAGGAAGCGCGCTCATTGCCGGCCAGTCCTTGATGTTTGGTCCGAACTGGATTTCAACTGAAGGATCTGCCACTCCATGGCTGTCAAATACACGGTTCTCATATATAGTCTTGTCAAAGAAATATTTTGGCTTTGTAAAGTTGACATCAATATCCGCTGCTGATGTAAGGAAGCCCTTGTTTGCTGCTGTTGCAGCGATTGAACGTGCATCCATGAGTGCCACTGAGCTGATCTGTCCGTTCTGTACCTTAGAACCCTCTCTGTTAGGGAAGTTTCTTGTTGAATGACGGATAGAGAATGCGTTGTTGGCAGGTGTATCTCCTGCACCAAAGCAAGGTCCGCAGAAAGCAGTCTTTACGATTGCACCTGTCTCAAGAAGCTTTGCTACAGCTCCGTTTTTCACAAGCTCCATGTATATTGGAGTAGATGCCGGGTAAACACTCAGTGTAAACTCGTCTGCTCCGATTGAATGTCCGTTTAATATGTCAGCCGCATCGCAGATATTCTCAAATCCACCGCCTGCACAGCCTGCGATGATTCCCTGGTCTACATACAGTTTTCCGTCTCTTACCTTACTCTTTAAATCAAGCTTCACCTTGCCGTCAAAGCTTACCTCAGCTCTCTTCTCACAGTCATCGAGAATATCCATGAGGTTTGCATTGAGCTCATCGATAGTGTAAGTATTGCTTGGGTGGAATGGCATAGCTATCATTGGGCGGATCTGGCTTAAATCAATCTCAATAAATCTGTCGTAGTAAGCCACCTCACCCGGATTAAGCTCCTTGTGGTCCTCAGCCCTACCGTGAATCTCAAAGAATTCCTTAACCTGGTCATCTGTTCTCCAGATAGAAGAAAGACATGTAGTCTCTGTTGTCATAACATCGACACCTATACGGAAGTCAACGCTCAGATTAGACACACCCGGTCCTACAAACTCCATAACTTTGTTCTTTACAAATCCGTTTCCGAATACCTCTCCGATAATTGCAAGTGCGACATCCTGTGGTCCAACGCCCTTGATTGGCTCTCCTGTCAGGTAAATGCCTACTACCTCAGGCATATCAATATCATATGTCTGTTCAAGAAGCTGCTTAACAAGCTCAGGTCCACCCTCGCCGACTGCCATAGTACCAAGTGCACCATAACGTGTATGTGAATCAGAACCAAGTATCATTTTTCCGCCGCCGGCAAGCATCTCTCGTGCAAACTGATGGATAACTGCCTGATGAGGTGGTACATAGATTCCACCGTACTTCTTTGCACATGTGAGACCAAACATGTGGTCATCCTCATTGATTGTTCCACCAACTGCACAAAGGCTGTTGTGACAGTTTGTAAGTACATACGGGATAGGGAATTTCTCAAGTCCTGAAGCTCGTGCTGTCTGGATGATACCTACAAATGTAATATCATGCGATGTAAGCTTATCAAACTTAATCTGAAGCTTGTCCATATTGCCGGATGTATTGTGCTCCTTTAAAATACCGTAAGCAATTGTCTCCTGCTTAGCTGTCTGTTTATCGATGTCCATGCCGGTCTTGCTTTTGACAGCTGCCTGAGCCTCCGGTCCATCAATTATTACTTCCTTACCGTTTAAAAGGTAAGCACCATTTTCATATAATTTCACTTATTCTACCTCCGTATGTGTATTTCAAAATTCTTTTATTTACTATTATATAATATTATAGGTAATTGTGGCAATAAATAAATCACCATCTACCTTAATTTCGAATTTTCCTCCCATCAACTGGGTCAGATTCTTTGCAATCGAAAGTCCAAGTCCACTTCCTTCAGTAGTTCTCGACCTCTCTCCCCTCACAAAACGCTCTGTCAGGTCTACATTTCCGTTGCTTACTATGTCAAGCTCGTTCTTAGACACATTCTTTATTGTAAAAACTGCCTTTGTATCTGCCTTTTCAAGCTCTACATACACTCTGGTATTTTCCAGTGCATATTTTGCGGCATTAGTATACAGATTTTCAATAGAGCGGTAAAGCTGACGCCCATCCGCATAGATAAATATCTGTTCTGATGGAATTTTTGTAACTATTGTCAGATTTCTCGACTCAAAGCGCTCATTGAATTCACCTCCGGTCTGGTATAAAAGCTCAACCAGATCAAGCTTTTGCATATTGAGCTTCACATTTCCCGAGGTAATCTTTGATGTCTCTACCAAATCCTCTGTAAGCTGCTTTAAGCGCTGTGACTTTTCCTCCAGCACATGTATATAGTATTTGGCATTTTCATTTTCCAGATTTTCCCTCTTAAGCAGGTCAACATAGTTGACTATTGAAGTCAGAGGTGTTTTTATATCGTGTGATACGTTTGTTATTAAGTCTGCCTTTAGTTTTTCATTTTTAAGGCTCTCATTTACCGAGCTCATAAGACCCTGGCGTATATGGTTGACAGCCTCCGCCACCTTTTTCTGCTGCCCATGAAACTCATTGACATTGAGTGTAGTGTCAAGCGCTCCTTCCGAGATAGCTTCAAGTGCCTCCTGTATGCGCATTATCTCTTTGGTTTTTTGTGTGTGGATATCCTTTTTCTCAATAACTCTTTTCAAAAGCTCATAGCCCTTGTACATCAGGCTGTGTGTGCAAAGTATATTGCCTTTTATCTTCCTTACAATGCTCTGGTATAAAATAATAAAAGCCAGATCAAACAAAAAAGTAAATGTGCCGGCCGTCATAATGAGTGATGCATAGTCAAAATGCTGGTTTTTTACGCCTGAAATCACTTTTCCCATAAATACCATGAGCAGTGTAAATATCACTAGCATCACATCAGAGTATACCTTGTCAATCGGTAAATAGTATATTGTGTAATCATCCTCTGATTTTCTGCCTGCCACGTTTGCCATATATGCCAGGCTCACAAAGCTGCCTACCAGGCCCGCCAGCGATATTAGTGTATATATATCAATATTTTCATGCGCATCGTGCCTGAATGCATAGCCTGTGGCAAACACTCCTGTTACCATAAGTATCATGCATAGCTGATGTAAGACTATGACCGCTGCTTTTTTTCCTATCGTATACTGCTTCATTTGTTGTCCTCTATCTTATAGCCTACTCCCCAGACCACCTTCAGATAGCGTGGCTCCTTAGGATTTATCTCTATTTTTTCCCTGATATGTCTGATGTGCACAGCAACTGTATTGTCGGCGCCTATCGCCTCCTCGTTCCATATACTCTCATATATTTCGTTTATTGAGTAGACCTTTCCCTTATTTTTAAGGAGTAAAAGCAGGATATTGTACTCAATCGGTGTGAGCTTTACCTCCTCACCATCCACAGTCACCTTTTTTAAATCATCATTTACCAAAAGACCTCCGGCCTCATAAACCTTGTCTCCGGCTGCATCATTGCTTGACAGAGTGGTATATCTGCGAAGCTGTGACTTTACCCTTGCCACAAGCTCAAGCGGATTAAAAGGCTTTGTGACATAATCATCAGCTCCCACATTGAGGCCTAAAATCTTGTCAGCATCCTCTGTCTTTGCCGATAGAATGATTATCGGCACCCTGCTTTCCTTTCGTATCTGCAGAGTAGCTCTTATTCCGTCGAGCTTTGGCATCATGACATCTATTATCATGAGGTCTATTTTTTTATTCTTCATAATTTCAACCGCCTGTATGCCGTCGTAAGCCTTCTCCACGTCGTAGCCCTCCTGCATCAGGTAAATCTCAATTGCCTCAACTATTTCCTTGTCGTCATCACAAACTAATATTGTCATATTATCCTCCTTCTATGAATTTTGAACAGAAACCTTCTCCTGCCGTTAGTCAGCTATATTTTATCAGATTATCCACTTTGTTTTTCTTAAAATCTGCTTAATATTACCCACTTTAAATATAAGCCAAAAAGCAGCCGTTCTGTTTTGAACTGCTGCTTTATATTACATAGGTGTATTTCATTTACCTTTATTTCCGGTGATGCTCTGCCACATTCTGTGGATACCGTCTGTGAGCTCCTTCCCCTCCTTTGTGTTGATAACAGGTGGATTGCCGGCTTTTCTGCTTATTGCCTTATACTCCTCATCAACAGACGATTTTGAGCCGGCAGCCTTGGCTTCATCCTTATCATTGCTATGATTTAATCCGGCATCAGGTGTATCGTCTGCAAGCTTCACTTCACCCACTACACCATCTCCCAGGTCCTCGCCCTCAGCAAGTCCCAGTTTTCTGATATAATCCATATTTACCTTGATTTCAGTCTGTCTGTTTGCATAGATGGACTTCTCTTCATTGTCAATAGTACGCTCCTCTACAGGTTTACCTGCATTTTTCTGACGTTCTATCTCCTTATTTCTGTCATCGATAATCTTAAGATACTTCTCCGTATCGGACAAATCCTGAAGCTGTCCCTTGAGCTCATACTGGTTAGTTTTAACTATCTTCTCCTGCTCTGCAATCTTATCCTTCATATTCTTGCACAGCTTTTCAAGTGACTCGTTGGTATCATTGATGATATCACGCACTCTTGAAAGCGCCTCATCCGTATAGATAACCGATGCTGCATACACATCCTCAGCCTTTCTGCTTGCATCCCAGACTATCTGATCCCCCTTCTTTCTGAACTCTCTCTCTGCGTGATTGCGACTCTGTTCAGTAAGCTCATACTCATCCTGTATTGCATATATACACTTATTCAGCTCAGCAAGTAAATCTATCATTTGCTGCTTGTTTATGATCACCCTGCTCGGCTCCGGCTTATACGGCTCCGCCTTTGAGAGCATGATATGAATTTCTCTTAGTACCTTTTCTGTTTTATCGTTCGCATTCATTTTCTATTTCCTCGGATTTAAATTAACATTATAACTATTCAGGGTGGTTATGAATACTCACCACTTACCCATATTTTATATGAAAATCCGCTTCTCGTAAATAGCCAAATGAATAATAATAGTTACTATAATTAAATCAATCCCGCTGCCGCATTTCTCAGTTCATCTGCCGCATGCTTTATCTCGGCAGCCTGCTCTTCGCTCACATTTCCGGGCTTTGTCCTTGAAATAAGCTTCTTCACATATGAAAGTGACGATTTCACACTCTTTTTCTGTGCGCTGTCCATAGCCTTTCTTTTTTCCTTGTCAGCCATGACATTTTCCACCTGTCGCACAAGCGTATCAGCCTCACTTCTTGCATCAATATAAGCCTTTCTCTGTCCGTCTGTTGCCTCATACTCCTGTGCCTCGCGGATTGCCTGCTCAATCTCAGAATCAGACAAATTTGAGCTTGCGGTAATCGTAATCTCCTGATGCTTTCCTGTGCCCAGGTCCTTTGCAGAAACCTGCACAATGCCGTTTGCATCTATATCAAACGTCACCTCTATCTGCGGCACACCTGCCGGAGCCGGCTTGATGCCCTTTAGCCTGAAGTTTCCAATCAGCTTATTGTCCCTTGCAAACTGCCTCTCACCCTGCAGTACCTTTATATCCACAGAGGTCTGGAAGCTTCCTGCAGTTGTAAAAATCTGGCTGTATCTCGTAGGAATAGTCGTATTTCTGTCAATAATTTTGGTTGAGACACCACCAACCGTCTCAATTCCGAGTGAAAGCGGTGTGACATCCATCAGTATAATCTCTGCCGCACTGCTGCCTGCGACAATTGCTCCACCGAGCTTGCCACCCTGTACTGCTGCACCGAGTGCCACGCACTCGTCAGGATTCAGGTTATGTGAAGGCTCTTTTCCTGTAATTCTTCTGACCTCCTCAACAACAGCCGGCACACGTGTCGAGCCTCCTACCAACAGCACCATTCCAAGCTCTGCTGCACAAATCCCCGCATCTGAAAGTGCCTGATTGACAGGAATAGCAGTTCTCTCCACCAGATCCTTTGTTATCTCATTAAACTCAGCCCTTGTGAGGTTCATCTCCATGTGGACCGGCTGTCCCTTTACAGTGGTGATAAACGGCAGGTTGATAGTGGTTGAGGATGAGGATGAAAGCACCTTTTTTGCCTTCTCAGCCTCCTCCCTGACACGCTGCATAGCAGTATTATCCTTTCTCAGATCCACATTCTGCTGTCTGTAAAACTCTGTGACAAGATAATTCGTGATTCTCTCATCAAAATCATCTCCACCCAGATGATTATCACCTGCTGTGGCAAGCACCTCTATCAGATTGTCCCCTATTTCGATAACAGACACATCGAAGGTTCCTCCTCCGAGGTCGTAGACAAGAATTTTCTGCTGCTGTCCGTGGTCCAGTCCGTATGCGAGTGCCGCAGATGTTGGCTCATTTATGATTCGAAGCACATTAAGCCCCGCAATCCTTCCTGCATCCTTAGTTGCCTGCCTCTGCGCATCCGAAAAATATGCAGGAACTGTGATTACAGCGTCTGTCACTGCCTCACCAATATAGTCCTCTGCATCCTTTTTCAGCTTTCTGAGAATCATAGAAGAAATCTCAGGAGCTGAATACAGCTTTCCGTCCACTTTTGCCCTGAAATCGCTTCCCATCTGTCTCTTTATTGAGAAAAATGTCCTGTCCACATTGACTGCTGCCTGCCTCTTTGCAGCCTCGCCAACCAGTCGCTCTCCATTTTTTGTAAAAGCCACTACAGACGGAGTTGTTCTCTGACCCTCACTGTTAGTTATGACTACTGGCTGATTGTTCTCCAATACTGCCACACAGCTGTTTGTTGTTCCTAAATCTATACCTATAACCTTGCCCATTTTATGCCTCACTGTTTTTTTATTTAAGTCTCATAAATAATTGATTTTTTTGACTTACTATTTCATCCTAATACTACTTTAAGCTTGGAAAATTCACTCGTCAAGGCATGAGGCTGTTATTTCAGAGAATGTTTATACTTTTAATTTTTATATCACAACATAACAACAAAGGCACCGCCGAAGCAGTGCCTTTGTTGATTAGTTTATAGGTTGGATTAAATGATAATTGAGGATTGCTTATTCACTTACTTTCTTTTTGAGTAATCCGAGTAATCCACATGCAATGAAAGATCCGATTACTAATGCAACAAGATACATTAACGGATTTCCGATTGTAGGAACTACGAAGATTCCTCCGTGAGGTGCCATGAGTGTACATCCAAATGCCATTGAAAGTCCACCTGCCACTGCTGAACCGACTCCA
>OLIV01001557.1_pt1 | contig 10778 bp, 6 predicted proteins | sample 1601411 | NCBI WGS metagenome assembly OLIV01 (sample SAMN03922450, study PRJEB24848) | human gut metagenome | isolation source: stool sample | host: Homo sapiens | place: Germany | collected 2009-11 | reverse complement strand
TGTTAACCTTAAATCTAATACTATGAAAAACACATTGCAAAGGTACGGACTTTTTGCTTATCTCCAAATAAAGCAAATAAAAAAGGCTGTTTTATAACATGTTTTAGGAAAATGCGTCTCTTTGTTAAGGCTTGCTAAGGTTTTGAAGCCTCTACGCAGCTGTTTTCTAAAAAAGAATTATCTTTGTCACATTAAGTTTTGGGCCTTACTTGACGATTTTCTGCTCTCTTGGCTCAAAATCCTGGAAATTAAAAATTAAAGACTTGTATGCACGAAGATATTGTCCTTACCCCGATGATGAAACAGTTCCTCGACTTGAAGGCAAAGCATCCCGATGCTGTCATGCTGTTTCGTTGTGGTGACTTCTATGAAACCTATTCCACCGATGCCGTCGTCGCGTCCGAAATCCTCGGTATTACCTTGACCAAACGTGCCAACGGCAAGGGGAAAACCATCGAAATGGCGGGCTTTCCGCATCATGCACTCGACACCTATCTGCCCAAGCTGATACGTGCCGGCAAGCGCGTGGCCATCTGCGACCAGTTGGAGGACCCGAAGTTGACAAAGAAACTCGTAAAGCGGGGCATCACGGAGCTGGTGACGCCGGGAGTCTCCATCAACGACAATGTGCTGAACTACCGGGAGAACAACTTTCTGGCTGCCGTACACTTCGGCAAGGGTGCCTGCGGTGTGGCTTTCCTGGACATATCTACGGGCGAATTTCTGACGGCGGAAGGCCCTTTCGACTATGTGGACAAGTTGCTGAACAACTTTGCCCCCAAAGAGGTGCTTTTCGAGCGTGGCAAGCGGTTGATGTTCGAAGGGAACTTCGGCAGCAAGTTCTTCACTTTCGAGCTGGACGACTGGGTGTTTACCGAGACTTCCGCCCGCGAGAAGCTGCTGAAGCATTTCGAGGTGAAGAACCTGAAAGGTTTCGGTGTGGAGCATCTCAAGAACGGTATCATCGCTTCGGGAGCTATCCTGCAATACCTCATCATGACGCAGCATACGCAGATAGGGCATGTCACTTCGCTGGCACGCATCGAGGAGGATAAGTACGTCCGTCTGGATAAGTTCACAGTGCGCAGCCTGGAGCTGATGGGGTCGATGAACGACGGCGGTAGCAGTCTGCTGAATGTGATAGACAAGACCATCAGCCCGATGGGTGCCCGCCTGCTGAAACGCTGGCTGGTATTCCCGTTGAAGGACGTGCAGCCGATTAACGAACGGCTGAATGTAGTGGAATACTTCTTCCGCCAGCCCGATTTCAAGGAGTTGATAGAGGAGCAACTGCATTTGATAGGTGACTTGGAGCGCATCATCTCCAAAGTGGCGGTAGGCCGTGTCTCTCCGCGTGAGGTAGTGGCGCTGAAGGTGGCTTTGCAGGCGATAGAACCCATCAAAGCGGCTTGCATGGATGCCGATAATGCCAGCTTGAATCATATAGGCGAGCAGTTGAACATCTGCCAGTCCATCCGCGACCGCATAGACCGGGAGATAGACAATGACCCGCCGTTGCTGATTAATAAGGGCGGTGTCATCAAGTCCGGTGTTAGTGCCGAGTTGGACGAGTTGCGCCAGATAGCCTACTCCGGTAAGGATTATCTGTTGCAGATACAGCAGCGCGAGAGTGAGCTGACGGAGATTCCCAGCTTGAAGATAGGCTACAACAATGTCTTCGGTTATTACATCGAAGTGCGCAACACGCATAAGGACAAAGTGCCGGCAGAGTGGATACGCAAGCAGACCCTTGCCAATGCCGAACGCTACATTACCCAGGAATTGAAGGAGTACGAGGAGAAGATTCTCGGTGCGGAGGACAAGATACTGGTACTGGAAACACAACTCTATGCAGAATTGGTGCAATCATTGAGCGAGTTCATCCCCGCCATTCAAATCAATGCGAACCAGATAGCGCGTCTGGACTGCCTGCTCTCCTTTGCCACGGCAGCGCGCGAGAACAACTATATACGCCCCGTCATTGCCGACGACGACGTACTGGAAATCCGCCAGGGGCGCCACCCGGTGATTGAGAAGCAACTCCCCATCGGCGAGAAGTATATTGCCAATGATGTGATGCTGGATAGCCAGACGCAGCAGATTATCATCATTACGGGTCCCAACATGGCGGGTAAGTCTGCTTTGCTGAGGCAGACGGCGCTGATTACGCTGCTGGCTCAAATCGGCAGTTTTGTGCCTGCGGAGAGTGCCCATATCGGGTTGGTGGATAAGATATTCACCCGTGTAGGTGCCAGCGATAATATTTCCGTGGGCGAGTCTACCTTTATGGTGGAGATGAACGAGGCGGCGGATATCCTGAACAACCTTTCTCCCCGCAGCCTGGTGCTGTTCGACGAGCTGGGGCGCGGTACTTCTACATATGATGGTATTTCCATCGCCTGGGCGATTGTGGAGCATATACACGAGCATCCCAAGGCAAAAGCCCGAACCTTGTTTGCCACGCACTACCATGAGCTGAATGAGATGGAGAAGAGCTTCAAGCGTATAAAGAACTACAACGTTTCGGTGAAGGAGATAGATAACAAAGTCATCTTCTTGCGCAAATTGGAGCGCGGCGGTAGCGAACACTCTTTCGGTATTCATGTAGCCAAAATGGCAGGTATGCCCAAAAGCATCGTGAAGCGTGCCAACGACATACTGAGACAATTGGAAACGGACAATCGCCAGCAGGGAATCTCCAACAAGCCGATGGCAGAAGTAGGAGAGACGCGCGGCGGCATGCAGCTCAGCTTCTTTCAGCTCGACGACCCGGTGCTGTGCCAGATACGCGATGAGATACTGAATCTGGATGTGAATAATCTGACACCGCTGGAGGCACTGAACAAGCTGAATGATATAAAGAGGATAGTGAAAGGGAAATAACCGGATAGGGGTGTGTCAAAATTCACCACAGATTACACGGATTAACACAGAATGAGCTTAATCTACTGATAATCAAAGATGCTTATCTGTGTAAATCTGTGTAATCGGTGGTGAATACCAGTTTCGACACATCCTCATCCGGATTGTTTCAAAACACGGCTGGTTTCTTATAGTTTGACTTTTCCCTCCAACCGTATATCTTCCGATGAAGCCCCTATCAGCAGCTTCACCGTTCCGGGTTCTACAACGAACATCTGCTTTTCTTCGTTCCAATAGCCGAGCTCCTCCTTGGGAACGGTAAGCGTCACTTCCCGGCTTTCACCAGCCTTGATGGGGATACGCTTGAAGGCGCGCAACTGCTTGGAGGGACGTTCCACTTTGGAGTCCGGATAGCTGGCATAGAGCTGCACAACTTCTTCCCCGTCGCGTCCGCTTGTATTCTTCACTGATACCGTCACGCGGATGTTCTTCTTGTCTTGCTTGACGGATTCAATCTTCTCGTATGCAAAGTCGGAATAGCTCAGACCATAGCCGAAAGGATAGAGCACCGGGCCCTGGTGGTACATATACGTGCGTCCGTTGTGGATGTCGTAGTCCATTATGTCGGGTAGGTCAGTGATGTCTTTCACCCACGTCTGTACGGTACGTCCGGCTGGATTCACCTTGCCGAAGAGTACGTCGGCCAGTCCGTTGCCCTGCTCCTGACTGCAGTGGGTGATGTGGACGATGGCAGGCACGTGCTCCTGGCTCCAGTTGATGGTGTAGGGGAAGCTGCTGACGAGCACCAGTATGGTATTGGGATTGGCCTTGAGCACCAGCTTCACCAAGTCTTCATCGGGCAGCATCAGCGATTTGCGGTCCACGGCTTCGCGGCCGTCACTGGGGACGGGAGAGAACTTCCAGTCCGCACGCGTGCCGTAAGGATGGTTTCCTACACACACGATGGCAACGTCGGCGGCTGCAGCAGCCTTTTCTGCCTGGCCCATGCGGTTGTCTTCGGCGTGGATGATTTCGGTTCCTTCTTTCACAGCATTGCGTATGCCACTCAGAATCGTTGTTTCGTAAGGCGGGGTACCACTATACCAATCTTGCACGATTTTGTCCGAATACGGGCCTATAACGGCTATTTTACGCAGCTTTCCGGCATCGAGTGGCAGGAGTTTTTTGTTTTTCAATAACACCACAGACTTGGCGGTGACTTCCCGTGCCAGCCTGCGGGCTTCTGCTGTCATGAAAGGCGGTGTTTCCGTACTGTCCTTTCCAATGGAGAGATAAGGGTTACGGGAGTTGTCCCCGTCGAGCAAGCCGAGCTTGAGGGCGACGAAGATGTTTCCGCGGATGGCTTTGTCAATGTCGGCTTCGGTCAGTAATCCCTTTTCCAGTGCTTCCTTGACGTAGGGAACGTATGCGTCTAGAAACTGTCCGGTGGTGGCTTTTACTACGGCAGCGGCACCCTCCGCAAAGCTCGGAAAATTCTTGTGCGCTTCAATCAGCAGTTTCAGGGCGCCACCGTCCGTACAGATGATACCGTTGTTGCCCCACTGCTTGCGGGTAATCTCTTCGAGGCAGGGATGGATGGACATGGGGATGCCGTTCCAACTGTTGTAGGCGGCCATGAAAGCGCGGCTGCCTCCCTCGGTGATACCTTTATAGAAAGGATAAGCATAGTATTCGTGGAACAGCCGCGTGTCGAAGTCGGAGGAAGTGCTGTCCCGTCCGTCCTCGTTGCTGTTGGCAAGGAAATGCTTCATCAGAGAGGCGGTTTTCCAATAGCGGGGATGATTGCCTTGCAGGCCGCGTACGCTGGCAATGGTGAGTTGGGCGGTGAGGAAAGCATCTTCTCCGAAACTCTCCTCGGTACGTCCCCAGCGCGGGTCGCGGGCAAGGTCGGCATTCGGAGCGCGCATTACGAGGGCATGACGCTTGTTGCCGGTGGTCTGCATGTAGTAGCGGGCTTCTTCAGCGGCTTGTTCCGCTACTTTCCGCACTAAATCGGTGTCCCATGTGGAGCCCAGACCGTAGGATTGGGGGAATATGGTGGTGGGGCAGTCTGTGGGGACTACTTTCCCGTCTTCCGTTCTTTGGCGTCCGCCCCACATGGCAGGACCGCCGAGGGTCAGCCCGTGCAGTCCTTCGTAGTGTCCGCAACGGGGAATGTTGAAGCGGGGGACACCGAGGTCGGTGGAAAGAAGGTTTATCTTTTCATCCAATGTCAGGATGGAGAGAAGATGTTCCACGCGCTGTTCGTCACTGAGCGTGGTATCTTGAAAGGCTTGTGTGTGTTGCGCGCTTGCCTGCAAGCCGAACAGCAGGGGCAAGGCGAGGAGTAATAATTTGTTTCGCATGGGGTATTAGGGTTTTAATGTGTTTGATATATCGGTTATGGGATTGATATTCGTTGCAACCGTCCGTCCTGCGGCAGGCAGAGCAACCCTTCGGCTTTCTTTTCGTCTGCCAGATATTTCTTCCACGTAATCTTGTCCCATTTCATCTGGTCTGTACATTGTGCCACGGGGATATGGGGGATGGCCGAACCGTCCTTTACAAGAATGACGATGGGCAGGGTGCCGCACTCGATATGGTTCCATCCCGGAGCATACACCTTTCCGGTCTGGTAGTCTATCCATTTCTGCCGTCCGGGGAGGTAGACATCCCGTCCGCTGCCCTCTTCGAGCATGGGTGCCACGAGGAGGTTGGAGCCGAACATGTACTCGTCCTCTACCAGCCATGCACCCGGGTCGTCGGGATACTCCAGCAGCAGGGCGCGGAGCATCGGCCAGCCGTTTTCGGTGCACTCTTTGGATTGTGCATATACGTAGGGCATCAGTTTGTACTTCAGCTCGGCGCAACGGCGGAAATAGTCTGTGAACTCTTTCCCGTAGTACCACGGCTCGGTGGGAGGTGCTCCGTGCACGCGGCTGTGGCTGGTGAGGAAGCCGAAGGGCAGCCAGCGGCGGTAGAGGCTTTCGGGGCTTTGGGTCACGAAGCCGCCTATGTCATTGCTCCAGAAGCAGAATCCGCTCAGTCCGATGGAGAGGCCGCTGCGGATGGTTCCCTCGAAACCGGTTTCGGTGGTTGCGGCGTCACCGCCCCAGTGCAATGGATAGCGTTGTGAGCCTGCCCATGCGGAACGTGCCCAGATAATGTTTTCACCGTGTATCTTCTTGATTACCTCGGCCACGGTCTTGTTGTAGCGCAGGGGATAGAGGTTGTGTTCGTATAGTCCGCTACGGCCGTTGGCATAGATGGCATCCAGCGGAGCACCTTCACCGAAGTCTACTTTGATGGCGCCTACACCCATTTCAATCAGATTGCCGAGCTTCTCTTGATACCACTGTACGGTTTCGGGGTTGGTGAAGTCCAGCACCACGTCCTCGTAAGGGAGCTGTCCCTTGCCGTTGCGTACGTACAGACCGCGTTCCACCAGCTCGGGGAAGAACTTGTTTTTCGGAGTGAAGTAGGGAAGTTGCCAGAGGCAGGTGCGGAAGCCTTGTGACCTTAGGTCGGTGAGCATCTGTCGGGGATTGTCGAAGCGGTCGGCGGCAAAGGCGTAGTCGCATTGCCAGTCCACGCCGAACCAGCCGGTATCGAAGTGGATGACATCACTCGGTATCTTGTTCTCACGCAGTTTCCGGGCTACATCGCGGCCTTCTGCTTCGCTGAAGTAGGTGATGCGGCTCATCCAGGTGCCGAAGCTCCACAAGGGGGGCATTTCGGGCCGTCCTACCAGTGCGGTGTATTCGCTCAGCATCTCCTTCGGCGAACCCAGGAAGAGGAAGATGTCCATCGCTTCGTCTGCCATGAAGAGTTTGGTGGCTCCGATGTAGGAACAGCCGAAGTCGCAGGTCACGGGGGCGGAAGTGTGCATGAACATGCCGTAGCCACGGTTACTGAAAAAGAAGGGGATAGGCTTGTACATATCCGGAGTTTCGGGGCCCTGCGGGTCGGTGACAAAGAGGTTGACCTTCTGCCCGGCCTTGTTCAGTGCGGTGGCGGACTCGCCGCAACCGTAGATTTTCTCGTTTGGCGCGAGGCTGAATACGGGATTGATGCTGCGTGAGTTGTCCGAGCCGCGCTTGATGAAGCTGAATGGAGGTATCTTGACCTGTGTGGAGTCGTTGTCGCTCCAGCAACGAGTCTGTGTCAGCAGGCGTCCGTCGGCATCTTTCAGCACCAGGCGCCAGGGGTAATTCTCGATGAGCAGGCTGCCGTATCGGGAGGTGTACAGGGTACCTTTATCTGTCTTCTCGGCTTTCCAGAAGGAGCGTCCGTCGGCAGGCTTTCCTATGAGCATGGGGTCGTCGGCATCTTCTTTCGGTACGATGGGCGAGGTAAGCATACGGATGCGGAGGGTACGTTCGCTGACCGGTTCGACGGTGAACGTCAGTTGTGGATTGTTGTCGTAGGCCGTCTCCGGGAAGTCCAGCGACTGGAGGGGCTGGTGCAGGTAGGTGTTTGCATTGAATGCCTGGCGGGGCATCAGTTGCTGGCGTTTCCACTGGACAGTCCCCTTGCCGGTGGAGGTGTCGAACGATACCAGGCTGTCGGCAAAGAAATAGGTGTTGCTGAGGTCCAGAAAATCCTGGCTCATGTCTTTCGACTGGGAAAGCAGGTATTGCACGCCGGCATTTGTTTTCAGTTGGGCATGCGCAGGCAGGGTGGCAGTTGCTGCCAGCAGCATAAAAGCTGCCCCTTTCATCAGTTGTCTCTCTTTCATGATAAATATATGATTTACGGTTACTGTTTCGATGCCGTAAAAGTAGAGAAATCTGCACGGATGAAAGGGGCAGGTATGTTGCTTATGTGGGGCTGAAATGTTTATTTGGAAGCTTTCTTCCCGTAGAAACACATGAAATACACCCCGATAATCACAAACGGGATACTGAGCCACTGGCCCATGTTCAGCGTCATGCTGTCCTCAAAGTTCACCTGGTTTTCTTTCAGGAACTCGATGAAGAAGCGGAAGGTGAAAATCTCCGTCAGGCAGAGTCCGAAGAAGAAACCGCGGTGATAGGGCAGGGAGGCTTCGGCCTGCACGGCGGTTGATTTCCGCTTGGTGGTGCTGAAGTCTGTTTCGAGCTTGGTCTCTTGTTTCTTCTGTCCGCGTTTGTATAGCCAGACCATCCCCAGGAAGAAAATGAAGTAGGCGATGGCTTCGTAGAGCTGTGCCGGATGGCGGGGCAACATGTCTTCCCGTTCAAAGATGAATGCCCAGGGCACGTCGGTCGGTTTGCCGATGATTTCGGAGTTCATCAGGTTGGCAAGGCGGATGCAGCAGGCGGTGATGGGAGTGGCAACAGCTATCATGTCGAGCACGTCCATGTAGTGCATCTTCGTCTTGCGGCAGTACATCCAGAGGGCGATAATCAGGCCCAGCGTGCCGCCGTGGCTGGCAAGGCCGGTGTAGCCCGTCATCTTCCATCCTGCGGCGGTCTGCTTGATGGGGAGAATCATTTCAACGAAGTGGTCCTGGTAGTAGGCCCAGTCGTAAAATATGCAGTGGCCCAGTCGTGCGCCTATCAGTATGCCGAAGAAGCAATAGAAGAAAAGAGGTTCGAATTTCTTTTCGTCTATTTTGCGGTCGCGGTACTGGTGTTGCACGATGAAGTAGGCAAGAGCAAGACCGATAATCCATAACAGTCCGTAGTAGCGGATGGATATGCCGAAGAACTTGAACAGTTCGGGGTCGGGGTTCCAGTTGATGGTGAGTAGTGATAACATATTTATGAAGAATTAAATTACTGAATTACGGGGTTGTTCGGGACAAAGGTATGAAATTATCTCGTTTGGCAGTTCATCGTGGCAGTTTATTTGAATTTCTCCGCCACCATCCTATACGTCGGCACCTCAATCCCTTGTTCCTCTGCAGCCGTAATCATGTCGAACAACAAGCCTTGTACTTCGCTCTGATGTCCTTTGGCCATATCTTTCTGCATGGAGGCGGTACTTTCAGGGGCGAGTTTGTCTATTACTTTGAGGTTATACTGCACGATGTCTTCCTTGAATTCTATACCCAACTTCCTGCCCAAAGCTGCACTCTCTTGTGACAGTCCGATAAAGGTGTCGCGCACTTTGCCCGGTTTCTGGACTTCGCCCATAGGTACGTCGTAATAGGCTCCGGTGACGGCCATAGCAGAAATGAAGGACCACTTGACGAATGTGTCCCGGTTGATGTCGTCGGAGATTTCGGCTTTGATGCCGCTTTCCTGCAAATCGCGTTGCACGGCTTCCAATGTTTCACGGGAAACAATCGTGCTGCGGTGTGCTCCGTAGACGAGCCGGAAAATCTTTCCCATCTGCGTGATTTCTCCCCGTCCGGATACGAATCCTACGATGTAGATGCAGCCGTCGAGCACCGTGACGCCGGGGACCAACCGCTGGATACGGGGACCGGTTCCGTAAACATTCAGGATGGGGATTACCACTGTACGCTCGTGTGAGGCACGTTTGATGAGTTCCGTAATGGAGTCTACGGAATAACCTTTGACGCAGACGAAGATAACATCCGCTTTGCCTTGGAATTCTTCTGCGGTAAATGCCGCCACTTTCAGACAATGTTCACCTTTCAAATCGGAGTGCAGTTGCAGACCGTTCCCGCGTATGGCGGCAAGGTGTTCGCCACGTGCAATGCAAGTGACGTCTTTGCCGGATAATGAAAGAAAGGCGGCGATGCTTCCGCCTACGCCGCCGGTACCTGCTATGAGGTATTTCAGATTACTGTTTGCCATTTGTTGTGTATGGTTTATTGAACGTAGTTTTCCTTTTCCATATAGTAAAGCCCTTCGCCCCGGTCACCGTTTTCCATGTCTTCCAGCTCTACTTTGAAGATGCGGTAGGGAAGGTCTTTTTTGGGATGCTTGGGCATGTCTACTGTCAATAGATAGGCGTTGCCATATTCGTTGCTGTCGAAATATTCTTTTATTTCCTGCTTCATCAGCACGGGGACTTTCTCGCCGTCTATCCAGACGGTGACTTTCAGTTGCCCGGGGCGGGGAGCCATCTGGCATTCTCTGGCTTCTTTGTTTTGTTCTTGTTGCTCAATGTCACTCAGGTTTTCACCGTGTACCAATGACTCGGGCTTTGTTTCTTTCATCCATTGGTAGGTACGTGTCAAGCTCATGGGACGGACGTATATCTGATAAGTAGGCATGGCTCCGGGGATGCAGAAAGCACGCAGGCCATAAGCTTCCATACGATGATAACGTATGTCGAGTGTAGTGTCGCGGTCGGCGATGAAATCCCAGGCCCAGAACTCCAGGCGGTGTTCAGTCTCGGGCAGCCCGCTTTTCATGGCAATGTGCGCATAGGAGGGCAGATAAATAGAGGCTGCACTTTGATATTTCCCTTTGGGTATACGGGCCGTGTAATGCCCGTCTTTGTCGGTTATGGCTTCTATGATGTCATTGAACTGCGGGTTTTGCCACCAGACGCTGGCACTGTCTATCGGCTGTCCGTTGTAATCAGTCACCCGTCCGTGAATGGTTACCGAGTCTTGCTGTTGTGCATAAACGGCAGTACAGGACAATAAGAATAAAAGGAAGATAATCTGTTTCACAGTATTGTTATTGTATGGAGTTTATTAGAAAATGGCAATGTACTTTCTTTGTACATTGCCATCTGGAATGAATATCATTACACATTGAACCTGAAGTGCATGATGTCCCCATCCTGCACCACATACTCCTTGCCTTCCACGCCCAGCTTTCCGGCTTCGCGCACGGCTGCTTCGCTGCCATACTTGATATAATCCTCATACTTGATGACCTCTGCCCGGATAAACCCTTTCTCGAAATCCGTATGGATAACGCCGGCGCATTGCGGTGCTTTCCATCCCTTGCGATAGGTCCATGCCTTTACTTCCATCTCTCCGGCAGTGATGAAGGTTTCGAGGTTCA
>OLIV01001554.1_pt1 | contig 10804 bp, 8 predicted proteins | sample 1601411 | NCBI WGS metagenome assembly OLIV01 (sample SAMN03922450, study PRJEB24848) | human gut metagenome | isolation source: stool sample | host: Homo sapiens | place: Germany | collected 2009-11 | reverse complement strand
TACGGTCTCGTGGGCTCGGAGATGTGTATAAGAGACAGGTGTATCCTTGAAGAAGTCCTCATCTTTGGTAGCTTCCACATTTAATCCTCTCGGATATACACCAAAGTATTTTTCCCCCAACTTCCAGCGACGAAGATCCCAGAAATTATGAGTCTCCATATAAAGTTCAATCATACGTTCCTGACGTACAATCTGCATCAAACGACCATCGGGGCCTACGGAAGAATAATCTGTCAACGGCTCCTTTGCCTTCGCCCAGGCAGTCAGTACAGGGTCAATGCCGGCACGCTCTCGGATTACGTTCAATTTCTTCATGCCTTCAGCCACATAACTAGCATCACCATATCCGACACAAGCCTCTGCATAATCCAGATACAACTCACCCAAACGAATGATAGGCAACGGATATCTCAAGGAAGGCACGTTGTCCGACTTACGGGCAGCCGATCCCGGATGAACCCCTTTCTTATTCAGATAACCGGTTGGAGAGTAGTTATTTCCTCTGTTCATTTTGCCACTGTTGTCTTCCTTCTTGTACTGTGTCAACCATCTTTTGCGTTGTTTACGGTCGGAACGGTCCATTTTATCCTGATAAGTAATACCTTTGGTACCGTCGGCTACTACATTCTCCGTCTGACATTCGTAAAAGCCATTATGGAAAGATATCCAGGCATAGAAACGCGGCTCACGATGATCGTTCAATTTCAAAGTTATTCCTTCTCCGCGTGTATCATCATCCAGAATAGTAGTCTGAAAACGATTTTCATAGTCATACGTCGGGTCTTGGTCAATCGGAAGACCATTTTCGGTATAGAATCGTTCTACCATTGTCAGAGACGGACCATATCCTCCTCCAAAAGAAAGATAAGGAATGGATTTATTCTGTATGCTATACATTTCTTCCAAGCGGGTATTTGCCCAAAGCACCTCCTTAGTTCCGTTCTTGTCTAGGTATGTAAGACGCAGCTGTCTTTGGATAGGATCTTTCGGATACGGATAGGTGGCTGTACCAATGGCATCATCGCCAACGTAATATAATCTGTATCCGTGATCTTCTGCAAAGTTTATTGCTTCCAAAGCTGCATCGGCAGCTACTTTATATTTCTCTTTACTATATGTTTGAGACATCAATAAGGTGCCGTCATTGTTGGCAAAGTCACTGTAATATTCCGAGTTTCCATTGAATAGAGGAGAAGCAGCATAAAGCAACAATCGGGCCCTCAACGCTTTGGCAGCTACACTAGTTGCCAGTCCGTAAGAAGATCCCATACGTTCCGTAGGCAATTTCTCCGATACGATTCTGAATTGTTCTGATACCCAGTCCACACATTCGTCATAAGGAGAACGGGCTGCCATCTTGTCATAAGGTGTATTCATATCCGGTAATTCTTTTACCAAGATGATAGGACCATAATGCTGCATCAATACCGAATGATAATAAGCAATCAGAAAATCCGCCTGATTGGCGAAATCATTAATCTTATCATCACTCAATCCCGGAACGGACGCAATATTCTTCTTCAACAGATAACATTGCCGTATACCTTTATACATATTACTGTATGTCGCATCCACATTGCCGATATTTCCTGAAGTATATCCTCCCTGAAAATATAGTTTAATAGGTTCTCCGTTGAAACAGCTTACTATTTCATCTCCTGCATATCCGATAAAAGTATGCGAATTCTGATAAGCAGGCATAAAGGAATAACAGGAATACAGATAGTTCAATGCAGCTTGTTCCGAAGCAAATGCATCTTCTTCATTGGCTGTTTCATTCGGCACAATATCCAGATAATCACATGAGCCCAAGAGACAGCCGGCAAATACGAACGATAACAAAATATTATATATCTTTTTCATTTTATTCAAATTAGCGGTTATTATTAATAGTCATCTGAAAACCAAAGTTGAAAACACGTTGCGTAGGATATTTCAAACCATTACCTCCTCCTTGTTCCGGGTCCCAGTGCTTGAATGGCGAGAAAGTCGCCAGGTTCATGCCACTGACATAGAAACGCATATTCTTGTATGTATAACCTATTTCTGCGTTCTTCAACTTGATAAATGCAGCGTTGCGCAGCCAATAGTCAGAGCGTTGAGTGTTGTTTACACTCGTGTCCCTGGTCAGACGAGGATAAGTGGCGTTGATATTCTGATTGTCGGGAGACCAGCGATCGTCAGCAATCCAAGTCAGGACATTACGCAAACTGTTGTCTCCGAACGGATGAAAATCACTCATAACCAATGAAACCTTTGCAACTCCCTGGAAGAAGAAAGAGAAATCAAGATTCTTCCAGCGTATAGAAGGGCCGAAACCATATACAATCTCCGGAACGGTAGGATTCTTCGCCCATACCCAGTCAGAAATATCCACGATATCATCATCATAACCATAAAGTTTGGAGATATTCACATACTTGATATCACCGGCACTAAGATTTCCTCCGATCTGCTGGTTAGAGTTTTTCACATCATCCGGATCTTTGAAAAGACCGTCGGAAATCATAATACTAGGAATATTTGCACTCTGCCCTACTTTTGACTGGAAAGCATATTTCGGAGATTCATCGTATTTTGTAATCTCATTATGAGCATACGTAAATGTCCCTTTGAAACTGATAAACCAGTCCTTACCTATTTTCTTATTGAAATCTGCCGCAAAGTCGAAGCCTTGATTCTTCATGGCTGCCAAGTTTCCGAACACCTTTGTTCCTGCTGTTCCCAGATATTGAGGAATCGTACCTCTCTCCTGAAATATATCAGTACGGGTTTCGTGGAAATAGTCCATTGTCAGGTTCAATGAGTTAAACAACTGCAAATCCAAACCTACATTGACTTTCTTACCCACTTCCCAAGTAACCTCCGGATTACCATAACGGGAATATACAGGACCTTTATAAGTTATATCACCATCCAGCCCGGTAGTATATCCGGTACCTGTCAGATTGATTGTCGGCATATACACAAAACGTGCCCCACCAATATTGTCATTACCAACAAGCCCCCACGAAGCACGAATCTTCATGTTAGAGAAAACATTCTTCAAAGGTTCAAAGAACGCTTCCTCACTGATGTTATATCCCACTGCAATAGAAGGGAAGAATCCCCAACGGTGTCCTTTGGCAAAATTCTCGGAACCATTGTAACCCATATTCACTTCCGCCAGATATTTCCCGTCGTAAGCATACGAAAGACGGGCAGCAACACCTTGTTTACGTTTGGGAAGTGCAGCAATCAAGTCGCCACTGAATAATTGAGTCACCAGTTCATCCTGATTATAGATAAACATGGCATTCACATCATGCTTTCCAAATGTACGGTTGTAGTCCATGATAGCCTGGAAATAGAATCGGCGGTCGCCCGAGTTGGCAACACCCGGTTTCAAGTCCGTAGATACTTCTCCACCGCTTTCATTCTGAAGTCTGGTGACAAAAGAATACACTCCATTATCATCTACCGAGAAATCCTGTAAATGGTATTTGTTCCAACCTGCGGAAGCACTGTTAGTAGTACTTGACCAGTTCTTGAAAGAGGCCAATGCCTTAAATCTAAGTCCCTCGGTAATAAAATTCAGTTTCTGCTCAAACTCCAATGCCGCCACTACCGTGCTCCGGAAATTATCCTGATAGCCGGATGCAAGCTGTGCCACCGGATTCTGTTGCTGTCCCGGTTTCAAGCGGTCATTCACACCCCACTTGATATGTGTAGTAACACCATCGTCAGGGAAATAGACTGGAGCTTCCACCGGACTTGTATTGATAGCTCCCGCAAACAGATCGTTCATACTGATGTTGGGTTGCTTCGTTTTTCTCAGCTGCACATTCAAGCGCAAAGAAAGACGTGAATCCTTACCCAAATATGCATTAATGTTATTCTGAAATGAATAACGCATCACATTAATGTTATTATTATAGGAGAAAAAGTCTTTGGAACGATTCTTAATCATACCTGTCTCGTGATTGACCGTGACACTTGAGAAATAATCCACTCGTTTGCCGCCTCCCCGGATATTAACATTGAAATTCTGGTTAAATGCCTGATCCTTAAAAAGCTCGTCATACCAGTTGACATTCGGATAAGCATACGGATTTAATCCAGCACGCGTTCCGGCAATTTCTTCTGCCGAATAGGGAGATTCGGTAGAGCCGCCGTTCAACAAAGATTCATTGAACAAATCCATGTAAGTGGCTCCGTCGACAAACTTCGGCTTACTTGTCGGACTTGTGATCTGTCCTTCCACACGGAAATTGATAATCGGCTTATCAATATTACGACCGGATTTAGTGGTAATAATCATAACGCCATTAGCCCCACGGGTACCGTACATTGCCGTAGCAGTAGCGTCTTTCAAAATAGAGAAGCCATCAATGATTTCCGGGTCAAGATTATCCAAATCACCGGAGGATATTTCCACTCCGTCCAATATAATCAGCGGATTGGTTGCTCCGTTCATTGTAGAAATACCGCGAATATAAAAATCCGATCCATCCGCTCCCGGTTGTCCGGTACGCTGAACAGCAATAACACCAGCCAATCGTCCGGCAAAAGAATTGGAAAGAGAAGCCGAAGGAACCTGTAGTTCCGCCGGGCGGATTGCCTGTACGGAACCTACCATACTAGCCTTTTTTTGTCCGCTGCCATAAGCAGTGACCACCACTTCTTCCAACTGCTTTGCATCTTCCACAAGTTCTACAAGAAGTACCTTGCCGTTGACCACTTTCACTTCCTTGGTTTCATATCCGATATATGAAATGACAAGCACATCTCCGGGAGTGGCCTTAATCGTAAACTTTCCGTCCATATCGGTAATCACTCCGCTGTTCACGTCTTTTACCCGTACAGTTGCTCCTACCACCGATTCTCCGGACCTCGCATCTACTACACCTCCTACAATCTCTACTTTTTTCTGCTGTGTGCTTGCTGCCTTCTTTTCCAATTTCAAGATGATATCATCTCCCATAATTACATAACTGATACCACTTCCGGCAAATACTTCTTTCAACACATCCGAGATTTCTCCTTCACAATCCAGATTTTTACCCGGTAATGCATCAAGGTCACTCGGATTGAAGAAAAACTTAAAATTAGAACTGGATTCGATAATCTTAATGGCTTGTCTCAAAGTTATCGACTGTCCTTTTACTGTCACTCTCCCTTGCGCAGCACTCAACGTCAAAGGGAAAAATAAGATTAATAACACGATAAGCCTCAAATGCCATCGACTACACATACTTTCTTTCATGATTACAATTTAAAATTAAACAAAGTTTTTCATACACATAGATTTTGCAAAATCAATAAATTCTCTAGTTTATAATACAATATACTCAAACTGGCTCTTTCATTTTCCTTAACTTTACGCCAATTCGGGATTCATGCATTATATATTAAATACATCTAACCCATTTCTACCCCTTACTCAAATCTGCATTTTATTATTTTTTTTTCGAAAAGATGTGTTTTTGAATTATTCTTCATATCTTCGCTCTTTGAAATCCTCATTAAATCATAAGATGAATGACCAAGAAGCAATAGTATTACTAAAATCAGACAGCCACGAAGCTTTTGAGTACTTGTATAAAGTATATGGCGGACAAGTATATAATTTTAGTAAACTATATATCAATTCATCTGAAGATATTAAAGAAGTAGTACAGGAAGTGTTTGTCAAGCTATGGGAAGCACGTTCTTTTCTAAGAGAAGATGAGAACTTCAGAGGATTTTTATTTATCGTCACCCGGAATCTTATCTTTAACCGCCAGAAAAAAACATTTAATGAAAACTTCTATAAACTGTCTGTTTTAAGTGCTTACGAGCAGTCGAACATTGATTCCTACAATATAGAAGAAGAATTGCAGGCTAAAGAATTAAACAATTATATTGACAAGATTATTGAAGAACTTCCACCGAAGCAACAGGAGATATTTATTTTGAGCAGAAAAGAAAACCTAAGTCATAAAGAGATTGCCGAATTGCTGAATATCAGCGAGCGAACAGTAGAGGTTCATATAGCCAGAGCTATCCGGCACATTAAATCCCGGCTGGAATACCTGATCGCCCTCCTGGGAGTAATGGACTTACTTAATTGAAATAGGTTGGCTACCATTCTTTTATTTCTTATTTTGAGCAATACGGTTATTGCCGGCCTGCGACTTCACAATTATTCCACTTCCGTTCTTGCTACATTTAATACATTCCTTCCGCAATTTCCTTTCTTTCAGGTCAAAGATCAGATTCGGATTAAAGTGTTGTCCGTTGATACGGGTTTCAAAATGCACGTGTTCGGTGGTAGCACGACCGGTACGACCGGTCAGACCGATAGGTTGCCCGGCTTTTACGACATCACCGCTCCGAACCAGATTCTTACAGTTATGGCTATAAATGGTTTCCAGCCCGTTCGCATGACGGATTACTACCAAATTTCCGTATGCATAATAAGGTTTCGACATCCGTACCACCCCGTCAAAAGCAGCACGAATCGTATCATTAGCACAAGTCTTGATATCTGCCCCTGAATGTCCCCCACGAGTACCATAAGCAGAAATGACCTTACCACCCGGCAGAGGGAAAGCATATTCATGCTCCTTCAACGAGTCCAAATGCAGGTATATATGATTACCTTTAGCAAACAATCCGGGAGTAGCCACACGGATATGGTTTACCTCCCTGAAAGAAAAAGAGGATTTGTCTTGTGCGTTCACAATCATCGGAAAGAATAAGACGAATAATAGTATGAGAATGTCTTTCATGTATTTTTTCGTTTTCAATCAGAATACTCCCCTGATTATTCAAAAAAGATAAGTTCGCTGCTATCTGATTCTGCATATTCGTTCAGCAATGACTGAATCATCTCAGCAGCTTCTTTCAGGCCTTTTTTTCCATTATAACCATTGACGATTGCTAAAATATGGGTAGTACCGAGATTCATTTTAGTCCGTTCGTTATCACTGGTAGGCGTACCGATACCACCCGACGCATCACGATAAACGGGCAATCCTTCGATATTCAACACACCCTTTCCGATACCTTCAAACGGTTCCCCTGCTTTGCCGATACCCAATTCAAGATATGCGCCTTGTATTTTATCCGCGTCAAAACCACCGATAGAATGTCCCGTCCGAAGAGAAACTAAGTTGATGAGATCTACCAGAGTATCAATCTGGTACAGAGGAATTCCGCGCATCAGGCGACGACGCAAAGCTTCCGCCGACGGACGGTAACGTCCGGGATCTTTACCACAACGTTTGTAGGCTTCGCGGGTGGCAGCTATGACAGGCTGATGTTTGATGTCTTCTATCTGTGTAGTAGTAGTCAGTTCTTCGGTGAAAGCATTGATTTCCTTCCAAAGTCCTTCGCAGTAAGCAGTATTCTTCACTGCGGCATATACGGCTGCTCCGGCAAAGACCGGACAAGCATCTTTGATCTCCTGTGATACTTTTATTTCAAACATAACTTATTATAAACCAATCATCGGCATCCCAACAATTACAAATGCCGATTATTACGTTCTAATCATTATTCCCGACAAAATACGGCCGGAGTCAATCCCCAGTCTACGCGCAGAGAAAAAATCATCTTGATGAATATAGGTACAGATACCGGCTACTTCAATTTGCCCGGCAGGAATTCCGGCATAAAGCAATTCACTCCGGTTGGCTTCCCACAGATCAATATGGTGTTTGCCTGTCTTCCTCTTTTTTGTAGAGATAATGGACATATCAAAACCACTTTCTTTGAATGCTTCATAAACCTCATCACCTACTTCAAATGATTCGAGTGAAATACTCGGACCGATACAGGCCACTACGTCAGCACCCCGGGTTCCGAAATTCCGGCTCATGTGTTCCATTACACAACTGACAATATGCTGCACCGTGCCTTTCCAACCGGCGTGAACGGCAGCCACCACTTGCAGCCTTCTGTCATATAGTAACACGGGTACACAATCCGCAGTCGTAACACAAACACAATATCCCGGCACATTGGTAATCAAGGCATCAATGCCTCTCAAAAGTGTTCGTCTCACTTCTAATGACTCCTTAAAGAACGATTCGTCAACGACCAGACTCGCACTACCATGCTTTTGCTCCGGAATAACTAATTCTTTAATTTGATGTCCCGTTATCTGAAATAACTTATTCTGATTACAATTCACATTGATACATGAATCCTTGGTATAAGGCGAGCAATTAAATGAGCCATATGTTCCCTCACTGACACCTCCATGACGTGTTGTAACAAAATGAGCTACTTCGGGGTATACCGTCAATGACTTATACCCCTTCAGCTCTTTATCTTTTGTGAGTGAAATCATTTTTCCTCCCAATCCTCTTCTTCGTATTCGTAATCAATGTCCTCATCGTCATCATCCGCTTCCTCCTCATATTCATAGATGATGTCTTCATCTTCACCCATGTCTTTGAGTTCCTGTTGCAGACGGGTTACATCTTTCGGACGGTGAACAATGTCTTCTATCTTGTTGCTTTCCTTATTCAGTTCCTCCCACAGAATATCTTTCAATACGGAGATTCCCAAACCGGAAACAGAAGAGATGAACACGTGCGGAACACCCGCGGGCAATGTCGGTTCTATCTCGTCCATTAGCTCCTGGTCGAGCATATCGCTCTTTGTGATAGCCAGCACACGTTGTTTATCCAGCATTTCGGGATTAAAAGTACTCAACTCATTCAGTAGGATTTCATATTCCTTGCGGATATCATCACTATCCGCAGGAACCATAAACAGCAATAATGAGTTTCGTTCGATATGGCGCAAAAAACGTAATCCCAGTCCCTTACCCTGACTCGCTCCTTCGATAATCCCCGGTATATCCGCCATTACGAATGATTTACCGTCACGATAGGAAACGATGCCCAAGTTCGGTTCGAGCGTAGTAAACGGATAGTCGGCAATCTTCGGTTTAGCAGCCGAAATAGCGGAAAGAAGCGTAGACTTTCCCGCATTCGGAAAACCTACCAGACCGACATCGGCAAGCACTTTCAATTCCAGAATGACACTCCGTTCCACCCGGGGTTCTCCCGGCTGCGCATAACGAGGCGTCTGATTCGTGGCCGAACGGAAATTCCAGTTTCCCAAACCACCACGACCACCACGAACAGCAACACAAAGCTCTTCGTCTTTCGTGATCTCGCAAATCGTTTCCCCGGTATCCGCATCCCGGGCAACAGTTCCCAGCGGAACATCTATAATGACATCTTTCCCGTCAGCTCCTGTACATAGATTTCCACTCCCGCTCTCACCGTCTTCAGCATACACGTGACGCTGGAATTTCAAGTGAATCAAGGTCCAGTAATTCCGGTTTCCTTTTAATATCACGTGTCCTCCGCGTCCACCATTACCACCATCAGGTCCTCCCTTGGCAGAACGTTTATCCCGATGAAGATGCATAGATCCCGGCCCTCCGGCTCCACTACGACAGAATATTTTCACGTAATCGACAAAGTTCGTTGATGCCATCTCAATAATTTTAAATTTTAAACTGAAAACGACATCATCCGTTTGTCATTTTCAATTTTCAATTTTCAATTTTCAATTGTATAAAGGTCCGGATAATTACGCCCTAATCCGTCATAATCCAACCCGTGCCCCACCACGAAATCATTTTCCAACGCGATACACTTGTAATCAATCGTTAGGTCGTATTTCAACGCTTTCGGTTTGTAAAACAACGCAGCCACCTTCACTTGTTTCGGATGTTTCTCTTCCAACATTTTTTTCATATGCATAATGGACTCTCCCGAATCAATCATATCCTCCAAAATCACAACGGTTCGTCCCGCAATATCTTCCCGCAATCCGATCAGGTCCTGCACCTTTCCCGTTGAAGACAACCCGGCATAAGAAGCTATCTTCACGAAACTAATTTCCGCTCCTTCGATCGTTATATGTTTCAATAAATCAGCCACGAACATAAACGCCCCGTTCAACACTCCCAGAAACAAAGGACGTTCACCCGCCAATTCTCGATTGATCTGGGCTCCAACCCGCTCTATTTCCCGGTCGATCACGTCAGCCTCAATCATCAGTCGGAAACTCCGATCATGCAATTTGATTCTTTTCATCCTGTGCATATTTCTCTTTTGAATGATAGACCTATCGTCTCTCTAATCCATTTTTTTATTTAACTTTGCGCAAAAGTACAACTTTGAATTTAAAATCCGGTAAAAATATGGATCCAAAAGTAAGTATTATCATGGGTAGCACTTCAGACCTGCCCGTCATGGAAAAAGCCGCAAAAGTGTTAAACGATTTTTGCATACCTTTCGAAATCAATGCCCTCTCCGCTCACCGCACACCGGCAGAAGTGGAGTCTTTTGCCAAAAACGCACAGAAACGAGGTATTGAAGTTATCATCGCCGGAGCCGGAATGGCCGCACACCTACCGGGTGTTATCGCTGCCATGACACCAATTCCCGTGATCGGTGTTCCCATCAACGCTTCTCTTGACGGGATGGACGCTCTTTTAGCCATCGCCCAAATGCCTCCGGGCATCCCGGTTGCCACCACCGCCATCAACGGGGCCATGAATGCCGGTATTCTGGCTGCACAAATTTTGGCTATTGGCGACAACGCATTAAAAGCCAAGATTGTAGACTTCAAAGAATCTTTGAAAAAGAAAATCGTTGATGCCAACAACGAACTGGCAAAAGTAAAATACGATTACAAGACGAATTAATTCCCCCGGAAAGAATCAATATAAGAATTCCCCTAAAAGTTCATTTTAGGGGAATTCTTTATTTACTATCGAAACAGTTTATCTCTCGATCAGAAACTACAAACC
>OLIV01001541.1_pt1 | contig 10973 bp, 9 predicted proteins | sample 1601411 | NCBI WGS metagenome assembly OLIV01 (sample SAMN03922450, study PRJEB24848) | human gut metagenome | isolation source: stool sample | host: Homo sapiens | place: Germany | collected 2009-11 | reverse complement strand
GTGGGCTCGGAGATGTGTATAAGAGACAGCCTCTCCACCGGAGAGAATATCCACGAAACGCGCGAATGGATTATCCGCAACTGTCCCGTTCCCGTGGGCACTGTCCCCATCTACCAGGCATTGGAGAAAGTGAACGGCAAGGTGGAAGACCTCACCTGGGAAATCTACCGCGACACCTTGATTGAACAATGCGAGCAGGGAGTGGACTACTTCACCATCCATGCCGGCATACGCCGCCACAATGTGCATCTGGCCGAGAAAAGGTTGTGCGGCATCGTGAGCCGTGGCGGCAGCATCATGAGCAAATGGTGCCTGGTGCACGACCGCGAAAGTTTCCTTTACGAACACTTTGATGACATTTGCGACATTCTGGCACAGTATGACGTTGCCATCTCTTTGGGAGACGGGCTGCGTCCGGGGTCTACGCACGATGCCAACGATGAAGCGCAGTTTGCAGAACTCGACACGATGGGCGAGCTTGTGCTGCGTGCCTGGGACAAGAATGTGCAGGCTTTCATCGAAGGTCCCGGCCACGTGCCCATGCACAAGATTAAGGAGAATATGGAGCGCCAGATAGAAAAATGCCACGATGCGCCTTTCTATACGCTCGGCCCCATCGTGACGGACATCGCACCGGGATACGACCATATCACGTCCGCCATCGGTGCAGCGCAGATAGGCTGGCTGGGTACGGCGATGCTCTGCTATGTCACTCCCAAAGAGCATCTGGCACTGCCCGATAAGGAGGATGTGCGTGTAGGTGTCATCACCTATAAGATAGCCGCCCATGCCGCCGACCTGGCAAAAGGGCATCCCGGAGCACAAGTGCGTGACAATGCACTGAGCAAAGCACGTTATGAATTCCGCTGGAAAGACCAGTTTGACTTGTCGCTCGACCCGGAACGTGCGTTCAGCTATTTTCATGCAGGGAAGCATGTGGATGGGGAGTATTGCACGATGTGCGGACCGAACTTCTGTGCAATGCGGTTGTCGAGAGAATTAAAAAAGAAATAAATGGGAATTGATAGAACACTATGTTTTCAGACGAATTAGAACATATATCCTGGGAGGAAACCACGGCACGCATCCATGCCAAGACAGATGCGGATGTACGCCGTGCCCTCTCCAAAGAACATTGTAATGTAGAGGACTTCATGGCCCTCATCTCACCCGCCGCTGCCCCCTATCTGGAGACGATGGCACGATTGAGCAAGAAATACACCGAGGCACGATTCGGGAAGACCATCTCCATGTTCGTGCCTCTTTACATCACGAATTCCTGCACCAACTCTTGCGTGTATTGCGGTTTCCACATCAGCAACCCCATGCCGCGTACCATACTGACGGAAGAAGAAATCGTGAACGAGTACAAGGCCATCAAGAAGCTGGCACCTTTCGAGAATTTGCTGTTGGTGACGGGAGAAAATCCGGCCAAAGCAGGCGTGCCCTACATAGCCCGCGCACTGGACCTGGCAAAACCCTACTTCAGCAATCTGAAAATAGAAGTGATGCCCTTAAAAACGGAAGAGTATGCAGAGCTGAAAGAGCACGGCATGAACGGTGTGATTTGTTTCCAGGAAACCTATCACAAAGCGAATTACAACATCTACCACCCCCGCGGCATGAAGTCCAAGTTTGAATGGCGTGTCAACGGTTTTGACCGTATGGGGCAGGCAGGCGTCCATTCCATCGGCATGGGAGTGCTCATCGGTCTGGAGAAAGAATGGCGGACAGACATCACCATGATGGCTTATCACCTGCGCTATCTCCAGAAACATTATTGGCAGACGAAATACAGCGTCAACTTCCCCCGTATGCGTCCTTCGGAGAATGGCGGCTTCCAGCCCAATGTCATCATGAGCGACTGCGAACTGGCACAAGTCACTTTTGCCATGCGTATCTTTGACCATGATGTGGACATCTCCTACTCCACCCGCGAGCCTGCCGATATACGCGACCATATGGCAACACTTGGTGTGACAACCATGAGCGCCGAAAGCAAGACCGAGCCGGGAGGATATTACAGCTATCCGCAAACGCTGGAACAGTTTCATGTCAGCGACGAGCGCAAGGCTGTGGAAGTGGACAAAGCGTTGAAACGCCTGGGGCGCGAACCGGTGTGGAAAGATTGGGATGCGAGTTTTGATTTGAAGGCTTTCAAGAGATGAGTGACCGAATACAGAACCTTAATAACAATGAACAAATGAACCGATATGCCAGACAAACGTCCCTTCCCGAAATAGGCGAAGCCGGACAAGAGAAACTGCGTAATGCCAAGGTGTTGATAGTCGGTGTGGGAGGATTGGGTTCTCCCATTGCCCTCTATCTGGCGGGAGCAGGAGTCGGAATGCTGGGATTGGTGGACGATGACCAGGTCAGCATCAGTAATCTTCAACGTCAGGTTCTGTATGCTGAAGCTGACCTTGGACAGCCTAAACCTCTATGTGGCGCCCGTAGAGTGCAGGGTTTGAACAGCGATGTAAACGTGGAAGTATACCCCTTCCGTCTGGACAAGAAGAATGCCGGAGAACTGATAAGGAACTACGATATAGTGGTAGACGGATGCGATAACTTCGCTACCCGCTACTTGCTGAATGACGTATGCAACGCTTGGGGCAAGCCCTACGTTTATGGTGCCATTCAAGGCTTTGAAGGCCAAGTGTCCGTCTTCTGCTACGGTGAGGGTGCAAAAAACTATCGTGACCTCTATCCGGATGAAGAAGGGACACTGCTCATGCCATCTCCGGACAAATCGGTTATCGGCGTAACCCCTGCCATTGTGGGTAGCGTAGAAGCCAATGAAGTGTTGAAACTGATTTGCGGCTACGGTGAACCCTTGGCAGGAAAGCTATGGACGATTGATTTAAGAACCATGCAGTCGTATATTCTCTCATTATAGACAAACATCCATAAAGATATGAAACTGATAGTCATTACCACGCCGCAATTCTTTGAAGGAGAAGCAGCGGCAGTTACCTCCTTATTCCAAAACGGTTTGGAAATACTCCATCTGCGCAAGCCGGGAGCTTCGGCAGAAGAGATGGAGTATTTCCTGCGGCAGTTGCCGATGGAATATATGCCGCGCATTGTCACGCATGAGCAATTCCAGCTGGCATCCGTTTTCGGTCTGAAAGGAATTCATCTGAACGGGCGCAATCCGCAGATACCGTTCGGATATAAGGGACACATCAGTTGTTCCTGCCACTCTCTTGAAGAAGTGTTGAAACATAAATCAGATTGTAGCTATGTGTTCCTCAGTCCCATTTATGACAGTATATCCAAAGAAGGCTACTCTTCCGCTTACTCCTGCGATACCTTGAAGAAAGCACAGCAAGCAGGTATCATCGATTCCAACGTCATGGCATTGGGTGGCATCAGCCTGGAGCATCTTCCGGAAATAGCCGTTTTAGGTTTCGGAGGTGCCGTCCTGCTAGGAGACATCTGGCAGCAAGCGAAGGAAGCTTTCATCCCCCACTTCCTCCACCTGAAACAGCTTTCCTCTCACCCCTTTAATTTTTAATTTCTAATTTTTAATTATTTCATGCTTCCCCCTATTATCCTTTCCATTGCCGGTTCCGACTGTTCGGGCGGTGCAGGCATACAAGCAGACATAAAGACCATTTCCGCTTTGGGAGGTTATGCCGCTTCCGTCATCACGGCTGTTACTGCACAAAACACACTGGGAGTACAATCGGTTTATCCGATACCTGCGGATATGGTTAAGGCACAAATCACCTCTGTTATGGATGATTTAAGGCCGGATGCCGTCAAGATAGGTATGGTACATGATGCCGGTATTGTGACCACCATTGTCGATTGTCTTCAGACTTATACTCCGGAGTGTATAGTCTATGACCCCGTCATGATATCGACCAGCGGACGGCGACTGATGACCGAAGAAACCATACAAGTCATTAAGACGGAACTGTTTCCGCTATGCACCCTCATTACTCCCAACCTGAATGAAGCAAGCCTGCTTTGGGGGCAAACCATTACCGGTACTGTGGAGATGCGACAAGCGGCACAGGAATTATCCTGCAGATACAACACCGCTATTCTCGTCAAAGGCGGACATCTAGAGGATAATGACATGTGCGACGTGCTTTATTGCCGGCAACCTTCTGCCGGGGCTGACATCCTGCCATCCGGATGCATCCTCTATTCCAACCCCAAAATAGAGAGCCGTAACCTGCACGGCACAGGGTGTACCCTTTCCTCTGCCATAGCTACATTTCTTGCCGGTGGCAACAAACTCGATGAAGCGGTCTGCAAGGCTAAAGAGTATATCGGTACTGCGATAAACCGGGGGAAAAACATGGATATAGGGCACGGGAACGGTCCGCTATGGCACTTTCCCTTATAATGCGTTCCGACAAGCCTGCTCCTTAATAGCGTATACCCAGAATTTTCTTGGCGTCGTCTTTCTTGAACAGTGAATCAATGACGTCTAAAATCGCTTCGTAGTTTTCCGGGTCTACGATATTGGGAGCGAATATTCTGAGGACTTTCATCTTGTCGTCATCAAAAGTATATAGTGCCATCAAACTGGCACATTGCACACAGTTCAGACTGTTGTTTCGGGCAACGGTTCTCATCATTTCGATTTGATCATCCTTGAAAGGGCGGGACTTCACTTTTTCATAAAAATGCCGAAAGTCTTCGGGGTGCATCCCTCTGACGTAAACCGGGACTGGAGAATCAATCACTACTTCACTGGGAACAACCGGCAACGTACGTGGCTCTCCGGAGAATGAATCCATCGCAACGACTCTCCCACCTTCAAAAGTCACGACAATCTGAGTTCGGGTGATATTACTTTTACTGGACAGCACTCTGGAATATTCCCATTCTTCTATATCCCGGTCGAAGCGGCGATACTCGGGAGTTCCCAATATCTTGGTGACTTCCTGCCTGCTCATCCCTTTCTGGATACTGTTCAACACATCTGCCTTTGCATCATAAAACAAACTGGAACAACTGGTGAATCCCATCGTCATTACCAGTCCCACAATAATTAGTCTGATTGTCTTCATCTTATTAAGTTTTTAGTTGTAGCAAAGGTAGGTAGAAACATGGATAGACCTCTTATTATCCCCCTATTTGTCAAAAGGGATTTCCCTACTTTTTTTAGCCATATACCTATTAATATGGAAATAATCCGTTATTTTTGCAGATACTATCACTATAAACAGGTAAAACACATGGAAAAAGCAAAAGTATACTACTCTGACTTGCGTACTTCCCCTACATCCAATCTTTTGGATAAAATGGAACGCTTGCTGAAACGGGCAGGCATCGAGCAACTCCCTTTGAAGGATAGCTTTGCTGCCATCAAAATCCATTTCGGCGAACCCGGCAATCTGGCATACTTGCGTCCCAATTATGCAGCTCGAATGGCAACCCTGCTCCGCAGCCTGGGAGCCAAACCTTTCCTGACGGACTGCAACACACTGTATTCCGGTCGTCGCGCCAATGCCGTAGACCACTTGCAAAGCGCGATGGAGAATGGGTTCAACCCCATTTCGGCCCAGTGCCAGGTCATTATCGGCGACGGACTGAAGGGAACGGACTACCGCGAAATCCCTCTGAACGGGGAATATTGTCCGGCACCCAAAATCGGCACAGCGATAGCCGATGCCGATATTGTAATCAGTATGAACCACTTCAAGGGGCACGAACAAGCCGGTTTTGGCGGCGCCTTGAAGAATCTGGGCATGGGATGTGCCAGCGTAGGCGGAAAGCTGGAACTGCATTGCGCCTCGCAACCCAAGATTGATGAAGCAAGCTGCATCGGCTGCAACATCTGCGTGAAGCATTGCGCACACGACGCTGTGCACCTCAATGCCAGCCGCAAGGCAGAAATAGACCGTAGGTTGCGGACAGTGCGTAGCCCTCTGCCAGCACGACGGTGCCGTGATGGGAGCCGAAGATACTTCCGAGCGCCTGAACTACAAGATTGCGGAATATGCCCTCGCTGTCGTTATGGGCAAGCCCCATTTCCACATCAGCTTCATCATGAACGTATCTCCCGAATGCGACTGCTGGAACCACAACGATGCCGCCATCGTGCCCGACCTCGGCATTCTGGCTTCGGCAGACCCGGTTGCACTGGACAAGGCATGTGCAGATATGGTCATCCAAGCCCCGATACTGCACGGTAACAATTGCCTTGCCACGGCACACGAACACGATGACTTGTGTGGATGCGACAAGTTCCACTTGATGCACCCCGACACAGACTGGCTTGCCGGATTGCGCCATGCCGAGAAAATAGGATTGGGAACCATGGAATATGAATTGGTGAAGATTTGATTAAACCTTTTCAGTTTTAAACAGTCATAATAAAAATAGATTTATCAACTATAATATTATACAAATGGAAACATCTGTAAAACTTTATTCTTTGCCTTTCGGCAACGTAAAGACCTATCTATTCGTCCTGCTGTTCGTGGCAGGAAACATCGCCTTGCCGCAACTCTGCCATCTGGTCCCAGCAGGCGGTCCGACGTTGCTTCCCATCTATTTCTTTACACTGATAGCTGCTTATAAATATGGTTTCAAGGTAGGTCTGCTGACGGCTCTCTTGTCTCCGGTCATCAATCATCTGCTTTTTGCCATGCCTGCAGCAGCCGTGTTGCCGGCCATACTTATAAAGTCCGGTCTGCTGGCCGGAACCGCCGCTCTTGCTGCACGCTATGCCAAGAATATCTCTTTATTGGCATTGCTGGGTGTAGTCCTCTCCTATCAAATTATCGGTACGGTCTTTGAATGGGCGTTGTGCGGTAATTTCTTTCTGGCTGTGCAAGATTTCCGTATGGGCATTCCGGGCATGCTGATTCAGTGGTTCGGAGGATATGCACTGCTGAAAGCAATCGCAAAGAAATAAACGTATATTCTCAAACAGTATCCCTTAATCCTAAAACTTTGTTCGCAAACTGCGGATACATATCCCCAGTTTGCGGATGTCTATCCCAAGGCTTGGGATAGACATCCGCAAACCATAAACAAAGTTTTTTCTTAACTGATAAAAACTTTTTCCCTAACTAAGAAAAACTTTCTCCTTAATAGAGAAGACTTTTCTCTTAATACTTTGAACTTTTTTCCGCTATTTTCCTTTCTCCCTACAATAAAATCATTAATTTCGTGCCGAACAATATATCATATTTTCAACATGGAGGTAGCAACGAACAACTGGTTCACTAAAAAATATCCGATAGGTTTTGCCTTGAGCGGCGGTTTCATCAAAGGCTTTGCCCATTTGGGTGCCATGCAATCTTTATTGGAACATGACATCAAGCCCAATATACTTTCCGGAGTCAGTGCCGGAGCCTTGGCCGGGGTATTCTACGCTGACGGCAATGAACCGCATCAAGTTCTTGACTACTTTGCCGGGCACAAGTTTCAGGACCTGACCAAACTGGTGATTCCCAAAGTCGGATTGTTTGAATTGGGAGAATTCATCGATTTCCTGAAAAGCAATCTGAAATCCAAGAAACTGGAAGAACTGCAAATCCCTCTGATTATTACAGCTACTGACCTGGACCACGGACGCCTGGTACATTTCCATAAAGGGGACATTGCCGAACGCGTAGCAGCTTCGTGTTGCATGCCGGTATTGTTTGCCCCGGTCAATATAGACGGCACCCATTACGTGGACGGAGGTCTGCTGATGAACCTGCCTGTCTCTACCCTCCGCCGTATATGCGAAAAAGTGATTGCCGTGAATGTCAGCCCTCTGATGGCGACCAAGTATAAAATGAACATTGTGAGCATTGCCTTACGCTCCTATCACTTTATGTTCCGCTCCAACTCTTTTCCTGAACGCGAGAAGGCTGATTTGCTGATAGAACCTTATAACTTGGAGGGATACAGCAATACAGAGTTGGAAAAGGCGGAGGAGATATTCATGCAGGGATATAATACGACCAATGATATATTGGAACGTCTGCTCATAGACAAAGGCAGCATTTGGAAAGAATAAAATAACCATTCTATAACATAGAAAACAAAGAAATGAACGACGAAAACAAATTGATTATTTATCAAGTGTTCACCCGACTATTCGGAAACAACAATAACCACTGCATCAATAATGGCAGCATCACCGAAAATGGATGCGGCAAGATGGCTGACTTTACAGCCAAGGCGTTGGGAGAAATCAAGAAGCTTGGCGCTACACATATATGGTACACGGGCATCATCGAGCATGCTACGCAAACTGACTACCGCCGTCACAATATCCAACCCGACCATCCGGCCATTGTGAAAGGTAAAGCCGGATCTCCCTATGCCATCAAGGACTACTATGATGTCGATCCGGATCTCGCCAAGGACGTACCGGAGCGTATGAGAGAGTTTGAGAATCTGGTGCAGCGCACTCACCGTAGCGGTCTGAAGGTTATCATAGATTTTGTTCCCAACCACGTAGCCCGTCAATATCACTCGGATGCCCAGCCGGATGGCACTTCACAACTGGGTTCAAACGATGATACCAATTATGCGTTCAGCCCATATAATAACTTCTATTATATCCCGAAATCGGAACTGCATGGCCAATTTGACATGAAAGGTGCAGCCGCCGAACCTTATAGGGAGTTTCCGGCAAAAGCTACCGGAAACAACCGTTTTGACGCTTATCCAAACATCACCGATTGGTACGAAACTATAAAGTTGAATTATGGAGTGGATTATCAGAACGGCGGGACTTGCCATTTCGACCCCATTCCCGACACATGGACCAAGATGCTGGATATCATGCTGTTCTGGGCGGGAAAGAATATAGACGGTTTCCGTTGCGATATGGCCGAAATGGTTCCCGTAGAGTTCTGGGAATGGGCAATCCCGCAGGTAAAAGAGCAATATCCCTCCCTGCTGTTTATAGCCGAAGTCTATAACCCGGGAGAATACAAGAATTACTTGTTCCGTGGCAAGTTTGATTATTTATACGACAAAGTAGGACTTTATGATACCTTGCGGGCTGTTACTTGCGGGTATGAATCGGCAACTGCCATCACCCGTTCCTGGCAAAGTCTGGGAGGTATAGAAAAACGCATGCTGAACTTTCTGGAAAACCATGACGAGCAACGTATCGCTTCCGACTTTTTTGCCAGTAACCCACGCAAGGCGATTCCGGCACTCATTGTGTCAGCTTGCATGAACACCAATCCGATGATGATTTATTTCGGTCAGGAGTTTGGTGAGCTGGGCATGGATAGTGAAGGTTTCAGCGGCCGGGACGGACGTACAACCATCTTTGACTATTGGAGTGTAGATACTATCCGCCGTTGGCGCAATGGCGGCAAGTTCGACGGCAAGATGCTGACGGAGGACCAGAAACACCTATACAGCATTTATAAACGGCTGCTGACTCTTTGCAATGAAGAAAAGGCCATCTCTCAGGGGGCTTTCTTCGATTTGATGTATGCCAATGTCAACGGATGGCGCTTTAATGAACATAAGCAATATACATTCCTGCGCAAATTTGAGAGAGACCTGCTGCTGTTCGTCGTGAACTTCGACCATATCTCGGCAGACCTTGCCATAAATATTCCTTCCCATGCTTTTGACTTCCTACAAATACCGCAGATGGACCAGTACAAAGCTACGGAGCTGCTCAGCGGAAAAGAAGAAAACATAAGTCTGCTTCCCTATAAGGCTACTAATGTGGCCGTCGAAGGATATGGAGGAAAGATACTTAAGATAAAGCTATAACGGAGTCACAACTCTGGTGATTTATTAGATTTGACACTGATTATGCAGAACAACGCGGATTTCTTAATTGCTTCGTGGTTTTCCGCATAATCAGTGCCAAGTCTTTATTTGTTCTCTTCCATATATTCCTTCAGCCGATATAGCCGCGTGATGGCAGGATTATAAAAATCATCAGGATAATGTGCATCTATATCACTCAGGTTAGCTTGCACAAAGCGTTTCACATCCACTATGTTCTCAGCATCAGACAATGTTACACTTTGAGGGAAAGATGTGCTCTTTGCCCAATTTATCAGCGCTTTAACGCTATCTTCATCAAATTTATATTCGGCCATATTCTACATTTTTTCTTGCAAAGATAGTGCAAACCGGATGCAGAATAAAATGACCCACCCATTTTTTATGCTAAAGTTATCCTCATCTGCATGAACAAAATCCCGATTTGTTGTGTTATATAAATGTGTTTTTCATAGTATTAGATATAAGATTAATTAAAAGAGACGTACCCGCTTGTGATAAGTAAGTACATCAAAAACAGAAGCGTCTGTTTGATTGATAAATGTGTAAGGAGCATCGGTTTACCAGAGCCGATGCTTTTTTTTTACCCTTCTTTGTAGCATGTTAGAAATATTATCCGTAAATTTGGCAGATAATAAGGAAAGAATATGATATGAATATCCCTGTTATATTTCAATTTCTGAAAGAACTATCCGCCAACAACAATCGTGAATGGTTCAACGCTCATCGGGAGCAGTATGAAAATGCCCGGAACGAGTTTGAGAACTTGCTGACAGTAATTATCTCCCGTATCTCATTGTTTGACGAAAGCATTCGCGGCATTGAAGCCAGAGACTGTACATACCGTATCTACCGAGACACACGGTTTTCCGAAGATAAAACGCCTTATAAAAATCATTTTGGCGGCTATATCAATGCCAAAGGAAAGAAATCAGACCATTGCGGATACTATGTTCATTTACAACCGGGCAACTGCCTTTTGGCAGGTGGCAGTTATTGCCCGCCCTCTCCCCTGCTGAAAGCCTTGAGGCAAGCGGTTTATGATAACATGGATGAGTTTCGGGGAATTGTCGAAGCCCCGGCTTTTAAACAATATTTTCCCGTTGTCGGCGAGAATTTCCTAAAAACAGCTCCAAAAGGTTTCTCTAAAGACTATCCGTATTTGAAATATCTGCAATGTAAAGAATATACAGTTTCCTGTCATCAGCCTGACAGTTTCTTTTTGGCTCCTGATTTTCTGGAAC
>OLIV01001529.1_pt1 | contig 11032 bp, 8 predicted proteins | sample 1601411 | NCBI WGS metagenome assembly OLIV01 (sample SAMN03922450, study PRJEB24848) | human gut metagenome | isolation source: stool sample | host: Homo sapiens | place: Germany | collected 2009-11 | reverse complement strand
CATATACGCTATGGACGGGAAATGGCAAAACTAGGCACTTTGTTTTAGGCGCACCCGCAACAACCTCTGTCACAGGCGTTTCGAGCGCATATTAGGGTTTTCGCCCTAGGTATTCACCACTATGAAAATCGTTGGCGAGCCTACAATTGCCTTGTTGAAAAAGGCGGCGGATCCCGACCGTCGCCCCGACATGAGGACACATCATCATGCAATCCGTTCATCCCTGGCCCTATGCCCGCGTCTCCGCCCACCGCGGTGCGGGCACGATGGCGCCTGAAAACACCCTCGAGGGTTTCCGCGCCGGTCTTCACCACGGCTTCCACGCCTTCGAGACGGACGCCATGCTCGCCAAGGACGGCATTCCCGTCCTGATGCACGACGAGCGCTTCGGCCGCACGATCCGCGACACACGCTCCGTGCCCGAGCTCACGAGCCTCGAGATCAGGTCGCTTGACGCGGGCAGCTGGTTTGCGCCGCAGTACACGGGCGTACCTCCCGCAGGCTTCGAGCAGGCCGTCCGCTGGTGCCGCGCCAACCGCGTCTGGCTCAACATCGAGATCAAGCCCGCCAAGGGCGCCGAGCTCGAGACGGGCCGCGTCGTCGGCCGCCTGACGGGCGAGCTCTATGCCGACCTCGTGCGCGAGGGCGGCGCCACTCAGGCGGGCGTCGTGCCCGATGCTCCGCTCTTCTCGTCCTTCAAGCCCGACGCCCTTCGCGGCGCGATGGAGACCGCCCCGAACATTCCGCGCGGCTTCCTCGTCGACGAGCTGCCCGAAAACTGGCGCGAGGTGCTCGAGGAGATGAAGTGCGTGGCGCTTCACTGCAACCAGCGCCGCCTGACGCCTGAATTCGCACGCGAGGTGAAGGCCCTGGGCTACTGGCTCTTCTGCTACACGGTGAACGATCCGCGCCGCGCCCGCGAGCTCTTCTCGTGGGGCGTCGACGGCCTGTGCACCGACAGGCTCGACCTGGTGCGCCCGTCGCTCTGAGGCACGCACCCGACGTCTGAAGTCTCAGGAAGGGCCTGAATGAGGGCCCGAATGAAGACTCAAAAGCCCGCCATTTCCATCAGGAAAGGCGGGCTTCTTCATGTCCTGCAGGGCGTGGCCATCAGGCCTTCTGGATCTTCATGGGCGAGGCCGTGACGGGCGAGGGCGAGTGGTCGAGGTCGACCGCCGAGACGATGGCGCGCAGGCCCTCGGGGTCGAAGATGCGGACGTGCTTCTGGTTGACCTCGATGAGGCCGTCATTGGAGAAGCGCGAGAGCACGCGGCTTACGGTCTCGAGCTTGAGGCCGAGGTAGGAGCCGATTTCGGCGCGCGTCATGCGCAGCACGAACTCGCTGCGGGAGTAGCCGCGGTTTTCGAAGCGCTGGGAGAGCGACAGGAGGAAGGCGGCAAGACGCTCCTCGGCGTGCATGGAGCCGAGCAGCAGCATCACGCCGTGCTGGCGCACGATTTCGCGAGAGAGCAGCTTCTGGAAGTGCTTGCCCATCGTCTGGATCGTGGTCGTCGCCTGTTCGACGCGGTCGAAGGGGAGGACGCAGACCTCCGTGTCCTCGAGCGCGACGACGTCGCAGGAGTAGACGTTGCTCGAAATGCCATCAAGGCCGATCATCTCGCCGGCCATGAAGAAGTTGGTGACCTGCTCGCGACCGTCGCTGCTCATGACGGTGCTCTTCAGGAAGCCGAGGCGAACCACATAGAGATTGTTGAAGTAGTCGCCGGCACGGTAGAGCGCCTCGCCGCGACGGATGCGGCGGCGGGCGGAGACAAGCTCCTCCACCGTCTCCATATCCTTGAGCGTAAGGCCGAGCGGCATGCAGACCTCTCTCAGGTTGCAGTTCGAACAGCCAATGCGCAGTGTCGTGATATTCATCTTGCCCCCGTTGCTGAGGAAGGCCCGAAGTCAGGCCACTCCCCTCGATGAAACCAAGACCGCCGGCCGCCCAGTCCGCGGCCGCGTTCTCGCGTTCAATAATCTAGAAATAATCTGCCGCGTCTAGAATGCCCACATGCATCCTGAAGCACGGACCCTTTCTGTCGTCGAAGTGCCGTCACACAGCACTTCCGACGCGAGCGCTTGTTGACGTGAGTCAAAGAAAAGCGATCTACGGCCTCAATAATATCAGGAAGTTTAACTTAAGTCACAGACCAAGGAAAATCCTCAGATGACGAATCCTGCAACCAGCGGCGTTGAACTGCCCGAAATGGACCTCCTGCGCAAATTCGACGTGCCCGCCCCCCGCTACACGTCGTATCCGACCGCCGACCGATTCAACGCGAGCTTCGGTGCCGAAGACTACCGCAAGGCCCTCGCCGGCCGCGCTGACGCGAAGGAGCCCGCCGACCTCTCGCTCTACGTGCACGTTCCCTTCTGCAACGACGTCTGCTTCTACTGCGGCTGCAACAAGATCGTCACGCGCGACCACTCCCGCAGCGCCGAGTACATCGAGATGATCGGCCGCGAAGCCGACCTCGTGAAAGAGGCCGTCACGGGCTCCACCGAGCTCGAGCAGCTCCACTTCGGCGGCGGCACGCCGACCTTCCTCACGAACGACGAGCTCACGCTCATGATGGAGACGCTCACGAAGCGCTTCCCGCTCGCCCAGGGCGGCGAGTTCTCGATCGAGGTTGACCCGCGCACCTGCGACGCCGACAAGGTCAAGCACCTGCACGATCTGGGCCTCAACCGCATGTCCCTCGGCGTCCAGGACTTCAACCCCGACGTCCAGAAGGCCGTGAACCGCATCCAGCCCTTCGAGATGACGAAGGCCACGATGGAGGCCGCCCGCGAAAACGGCTTCGAGTCCATCAACATGGACCTCATCTACGGCCTGCCCAAGCAGAACCGCGGCACGTTCGAGAAGACGATCGACCAGGTGCTCGAGCTCTCCCCCGACCGCATCGCGCTCTATCACTACGCCCACCTGCCGAACCACTTCAAGCCGCAGCGCCGCATCCTGCCCGCCGACCTTCCCGATACGGTCGAAAAGGTCAACATCATGTTCGACGCCATCAAGCGCCTGACGGCCAACGGCTACCGCTACATCGGCATGGACCACTTCGCCAAGGAGACCGACGAACTCTCCGTAGCCCAGAAGGAAGGCTCCCTGCAGCGCAACTTCCAGGGCTACTCGACAAAGGCCGAATGCGACATGATCGCCCTCGGCGTCTCGAGCATCTCCAAGATCGGCAGCGCCTACGCCTGCAACCCGCGCGAGCTTGAGGACTACTACGCCGCCATCCGCGAGGGCCGCCTCGCCACGAACCGCGGCTACCTGCTCAACGCCGACGACGAAATGCGCCGCTACGTGATCATGACGATCATGTGCAACTTCGAGCTCCGCAAGCGCGACGTCGAGGAACGCTTCGGCATCAAGTTCGACGAAACGTTCGCCTACGAGCTCGGCAAGATGAAGCCCTACGTGAAGCACGAGCTCGTCGAGCTCTACGACGACCGCCTCGTCGTCTCCGCCAAGGGCAAGATCTTCGTGCGCGCCGTCGCGATGCACTTCGACCGCTACCTGCGCGAATCCACCCGCGCGGGCGGCTACTCCCGCATCGCCTAAGCGGCCCGGCACGGCGCGTCCCGCCGGGCGTCTCAGGACGCCCGGAGACGACGCCCGCACCCTCCGACGCCCGCCTCCCGTGAGGCGGGCGTCTCCTTTTTGCACGATCCGGCCCCCGTTTCGACCCTCAGGGCATGAAAATCCGCATTCCGACAGGGAGTTGCAGGGCCGAACCCATGCGATGAGGGTAAAATATGAGTTTTCGTCCCGAGTCTTCACGAAGGCTCCCGACACACCGTTCATGCCGCGGCCGGCACTGCCGGCCGTCAGCCAGAGCGGGCCGCCTCGGAGCTCGCCGTCGCCGCCACAGGCAGACCGACCTCCGTTCCCGCCGCCGGCCGGAGCATCCCGCCTCCGGATGCAGCTGCACGGCACCGAATTGACAAAAACCTATAGGAGATGGAACGGCCCTGACCAGGCGCACGCCGCCTGACAGGGAGTCCCGAAAACCCATTTATGAAAGTCGCAGACATTCGCCGCACCTTTCTGAACTTCTACGAAAGCAAGGGCCACACGATCGTCGCCTCGAGCCCGGTCGTCCCCGCCCATGACCCGACGCTTCTCTTCACGAACGCCGGCATGAACCAGTTCAAGGACGTGTTCCTCGGCTTCGACAAGCGCCCGTACACCCGCGCCACGACGTCCCAGAAGTGCATCCGCGCCGGCGGCAAGCACAACGACCTTGACAACGTCGGCTACACCGCCCGCCACCACACGTTCTTCGAGATGCTCGGCAACTTCTCGTTCGGCGACTACTTCAAGCATGACGCCATCAACTTCGCCTGGGAGCTCCTGACGAAGCACTTCATGCTGCCCGCCGAAAAGCTCTGGGTCACGGTCTATGCCGAGGACGACGAGGCCTACAACATCTGGCACGAGGAAGTCGGCGTTCCCGCCGAGCGCATCGTCCGCATCGGCGACAACAAGGGCGCCCGCTACATGTCCGACAACTTCTGGATGATGGGCGACACGGGGCCGTGTGGTCCCTGCACCGAAATCTTCTACGACCACGGCGACAAGATCCAGGGCGGCCCTCCGGGGAGCCCCGAGGAAGACGGCGACCGCTACATCGAGATCTGGAACCTCGTTTTCATGCAGTTCAACCGCGACGAGCGCGGCGTCATGCACAAGCTTCCGAAGCCCTCCGTCGACACGGGCATGGGTCTTGAGCGCATTGCCGCCGTTCTCCAGGGCGTGCACAACAACTACGACATCGACCTCTTCAAGAACCTGCTCGCCAGCGTCAAGCGCGTCCTTGAGGAGACGAGCGGCGAAGCCGTCGATCCAGAATCCCCGTCCCTCAAGGTGATCGCTGACCACATCCGCGCCTGCACGTTCTCCGTCGCCGACGGCATCGTCCCGGGCAACGAAGGCCGCGCCTACGTGCTGCGCCGCATCTGCCGCCGCGCCATCCGCCACGGCTACAAGCTCGGCGCCCGCAAGCCCTTCTTCTACAAGCTCGTCGACGCCGTTCGCGCCGAAATGGCCGAAGCCTATCCGGAAATCAACAATCCGCGCATCGAGAAGGTCATCGAAGAAGAGGAACGCCGCTTCTTCCTCACGCTCTCCAAGGGCATGGAAATCCTCGACGCCGCCATTGCCGGCTCCAAGGACGGCGTGCTTGACGGCGAAGTCGTCTTCAAGCTGCACGACACTTACGGCTTCCCCGCCGACCTGACGGGCGACGTCTGCCGCGAACGCGACGTCAAGATCGACTTCGACGGCTTTGACGCCGCCATGGCCCGCCAGCGCGAGGCCGCCCGCGCCAGCGCCAAGTTCAAGATGGCCGCCGGCCTCGAATACACGGGCGCCGACACGGTCTTCACCGGCTACGAAACGCTCGAAGAGAACGAAGCCACGGTTCTCGCCGTCTACAAGGACGGGCAGGCCGTCGAACTCGCCGAAGCGGGCGACGACTGCATCGTCGTCTTCGACCGCACCCCGTTCTATGCCGAACAGGGCGGCCAGGTCGGCGACCGCGGCCACTGTCGCAACGACGCCTCCCTCGCCGGCGTGCTCGACACGATCCGCGTCAAGGGCAAGGTCACGGGCCACTCCTGCCACGTCGAGGAAGGCCGCATCGCCGTGGGCGACAAGTTCCGCCTGACGGTCGACGCCGACCGCCGCCACGCCACGCAGCGCAACCACTCAGCGACCCACCTTCTCCAGCAGGCCCTGCGTAAGGTCCTCGGCGAGCACGTCGAACAGAAGGGCTCCCTCGTCTCCCCGACCGAGCTGCGCTTCGACTTCTCCCACAGCCAGGCCATGACGACCGAGCAGATCGCCCGCGTCGAAGACCTCGTCAACGAGCAGATCCTCGCCAACACGGCCACGAAGGCCGAAGTCCTGCCGCTTGAAGAAGCCCGCAAGACCGGCGCCACGATGCTCTTCGGCGAAAAGTACGGCGACATCGTCCGCGTTGAGACGATCGGCAACTCCGTCGAGCTCTGCGGCGGCACGCACGTCGTGCGCACGGGCGACATCGGCTCCTTCAAGATCCTCGGCGAAGCGGGCGTTGCCGCCGGCATCCGCCGCATCGAGGCCGTCACGGGCATGAACGCCCTTGCCGAAGCCCAGAAGAACGCCGCCCTCCTCGGCCAGGCCGCCTTCCGCTTCAACGTCAAGGCCTGCGACCTGCCGTCCAAGATCGACGACATGATGGCCAACGTCAAGGCCCTCGAAAAGCAGCTCGAACAGCTCAAGAGCCAGATGGCCAGCCGCATGGGCGACACGCTCCTTGAAAAGGCCATCGAGGTGAAGGGCATCAAGGTCCTCGCCGCCCGCATGGACGGCGCCGACGCCAAGGCCCTGCGCGAAACGATGGACAAGGTCAAGGACAAGCTCGGCACCGCCGTGGCCGTCCTCGCCGCCGTCAGCGCCGAAGGCCGCGTCCAGCTCGCCGCGGGCGTCAGCCGCGACCTCACCGACCGCGTCAAGGCCGGCGAACTCGTCAACTCCGTCGCGCAGAAGCTCGGCGGCAAGGGCGGCGGCAAGCCCGACATGGCCATGGCCGGCGCCCAGAGCGCCGAAGGCCTAGACGCCGCGCTCGCCGACGTTCAGGCCTGGGTCGAAGCCAAGCTCTGAGGACGCACGATGACCGAAACGCTCGAAGTCGTCGACCTCTGCCTGCCCGGCCTCAACTGCCCGATGCCGGTGCTGCGCGCCAAGAAGGCCCTCGCCAAGATGGCGGGCGGCACCCTCCTGCGCGTCGTCAGCACCGACAGGCACAGCCTGGCCGATCTGGCGGAATTCTGCCGCCAGACGGGCCACGAGCTCGTGAGCCAGAACACGGACGAGGCGGCGGGCGAATACGTCACCGTCATCAGGCGCCGCGAGGACTGACCTCCGGCCGGTCCGAACCCTGATCAAGGTCCCTGAAGCATCCGCTTCGGGGGCCTTTTTTCATGCCCGCCCGAAAAGACTGTCCCGCAAGCAAATCGACTAAACAGGAAGGAAACAGATACCACATTTGCGGTATTTTCACAAAAAGCCTTGCCTTTTTTCTTCGGGTTCGCTAATATTCTGCTCCTACAGTTTTGACGCGGTAGTAGCTCAGTTGGATAGAGTATCTGGCTACGAACCAGAGGGTCGTGGGTTCGAATCCTGCCTACCGCACCAGCCATTCCAAAGCCGCTGTTTTCGTCTGAAAACAGCGGCTTTTTCGTTACACTTTTTCAGGCGATTTCAGGCCTTCTAATTTTTCAGCACGAAACTCCTGTGGACAACCCACGTTTGCACAAAATTTATGCAAACTGCATCAATCATATTTTGCAGGGTCATTCCCGTAGAAGACCCCGCTTTTTCAACCTTTATGCACATTTTCTGTGGATAACTTACCCACAACCCCGTGCATGAGGTCTTCATTCGCATGAAAAGGCCCGCGTGGAAGCTGCGTTCCATGCGGGCCCTGTCTTTTCCTGCGTCCGTCCTCAGGAGGTCGTCAGGCGCGGCGTTCGCAGCGGCAGAAGGTCACCTCGAAGGAGCGGGACTCGGTCGGCTCGAGCATTTCGAGCACCTCGGTGGTCCATTCGGACTCGGGGAGCTCGGGGAAGGTCGTGTCGCCCTCGAAGTCGGCGTCGATCTTCGTCAGCCACACGACGTCGGCCGACGGAAGAGCCTGACGGTAAATCTCGCCGCCGCCGATCACGAAGACGGTGTCCGTGTCAGCGAGCGTCCTGAAGGCCTCCTCGAGGGAAGGAACCACTTCGGCGCCTTCGGCGCGGTAGTCCGCATTGCGCGTGACGACCACGTTGCGGCGGCCGGGAAGCGGACGACCGATGGACTCCCAGGTCTTGCGGCCCATGACGATGGGGTGGCCCATCGTGGTGCGCTTGAAGTGGGCGAAGTCCTCGGGCACGCGCCAGAGCATCTTGTTGCCGCCGCCGATGACGCCGTTGCGTGCGGCTGCGACGATGAGTGCGATCTTCATGAGTCTCTCCTCAGACGGCGACGGGCGCCTTGATGTGGGGCCACGGATCGTAGCCGGTGATTTCGAAGTCCTCGAACCTGTAGTCGAAGATGGAGTCGGGCTTGCGCCTGATCACGAGCTGCGGATAGGGACGCGGCTCGCGGGAGAGCTGAAGCTCGGTCTGCTCCATGTGATTGTCATAGAGGTGGCAGTCGCCGCCCGTCCAGACGAAGTCTCCGACCTCGAGGCCCGCCTGCTGCGCCACCATGTGCGTGAGCAGCGCGTAGCTCGCGATGTTGAAGGGCACGCCGAGGAAGATGTCGCAGGAGCGCTGGTAGAGCTGGCAGGAGAGCCTGCCGTCGGCCACGTAGAACTGGAAAAGGCAGTGGCAGGGCGGAAGCGCCATCTGGTCCACGAGGCCCGGATTCCAGGCGCACACGATCATGCGGCGGCTGTCGGGATTGGTCCTGAGCTGCTGCATCAGGTTCTCGATCTGGTCGACGTGGCTGCCGTCGGGTGCGGGCCAGCTGCGCCACTGGACGCCGTAGACGGGGCCGAGGTCGCCGTTCTCGTCGGCCCACTCGTCCCAGATCGTCACGCCGTTGTCGTGCAAGTACTTGATGTTGGAGCTGCCCTGAAGGAACCAGAGCAGTTCGTGAATGATCGAGCGAAGGTGAAGCTTCTTCGTCGTGACAAGCGGAAAGCCTTCCGCCAGATTGAAGCGCATCTGGTAGCCGAAGACGGATCGCGTGCCGGTGCCTGTGCGGTCGGACTTGTGCGTGCCGTGTTCGTATACGTGGCGCATCAGGGTCTCGTACTGATTGCTCGGCACGGTGCTGTCTCCCGAATGCTGGAAGGTCCCTCCGGAATGGCGGGACCCGAATGATAGGTGACCACAGTTTACCGAAAATCGGACTCTCCAAAAGCAGGCCCGCCAGTCCTTCGACCGGCGGGCCTGCATGCTTCACGAAGCGGAAGTCTGGAGGATTATTCCTGAACCACGACCTTCACGTCTTCGCCGTACTCGTCCTTCGTCGTCGTGTGGATCGCAAGGAGCGCGAACCAGCGGCGCAACGTGCCGTAGATCACGAAGAGCATGAGGAGCATGACGATCACGGAGAGCGTGGCAAGCAGGATCTTGCCGCCTGGCAGGTACTGGTTGACGATGAGCCAGATGCCCGCCCAAAACGTGATGACGGTCATGAAGAGGCCGGGCACGCCCGTGATCCAGGCGTACTTCGCCTTGTTCATGCGCAGGATCACGGTGGTGCCGATCAGAAGCGTCACGCTGGCGAGCAGCTGGTTGCAAATACCGAAGAGCGGCCAGATGGAGCCGATGTCGCCCGAGTAAACGAGATATCCCCAGGAGCCCGTGAAGAGCACCGAGGTGATGATCACACCCGGAACCCATTCCTTGTCCGCAAACTTCGGGATGACCTTGCCGATCATTTCCTGAAGGAAGAAGCGGCCGACGCGGGTGCCGGCGTCCACGGCCGTCAGAATGAAGACGGCTTCGAACATGATGGCGAAGTGGTACCAGTAGCTCATGAGGTGGGACATCCACGGGATCTGGCCGAAGATGTGGGCCATGCCCACGGCGAGGGACACGGAACCGCCGGGGCGGTGCATCAGGCTTTCGGCCACCTCCTTTTCCAGCGTGGGCAGGTCGACGACGGACATGCCGAGCTTGGCGAACTTGTCGGCCGGAGCGTTGATCGCGAAGTAGTCGGCAGGAACGAGAACGCAGGCGGCAACGAGAGCCATGATGGCAACGAAGCCTTCCATGAGCATGGCGCCGTAGCCGACGGGACGCATGTCGGTTTCATTGGCGATCATCTTGGAGGACGTGCCGGAGGACACCAGGCTGTGGAAGCCCGAGATGGCGCCGCAGGCGATCGTCACGAAGAGGATCGGGAAGAGATCGAGCCCCTTCACTTCCCAGCCCACGAAGGCGGGCATGTTGATGGTCGGGTTCGTCACGAACACGCCGACGACGCCGGCGATGATCATGCCGAAGAGCAGGAACATCGAGAGGAAGTCACGCGGCTGCTTGAGGATCCACATCGGCATCACGGAAGCGGCGAAGGCGTAGAGGAAGACCACGACGCGCCAGGTGTCGGCATCGGCGTAGATCGGCCAGGCGATGCCCATGGCGAGCATGGCGATCATCATGGTGATGCCGACGGCGAGCTGCAGGCCGCTCGAGGGCTTGACGTACTTCTGGAAGAGGCCGAAGATCACGGCGCCGACGATGTAGATCATGGAGATCGAGGCGGCGGCAGCGTTGGGCATGTTCTGTTCGCCCGTCTTCGTGAAGCCGTTGAACGTCGCGGCGATCATGTCGGCGAAGGCGGCGATGACGAGAAGCGTGAAGAGCCAGCAGAAGGCGAGGAAGAGCTGGCGGCCGAAGCGGCCGACGTACTGCTCGATGATCATGCCCATGGACTTGCCGCCGTTCCTGACGGAGGCGTAAAGAGCCGTGAAGTCCTGGACGGCGCCGAAGAAGATGCCGCCAATGATGATCCACAAAAGCGCGGGAAGCCAGCCGAACATGGCGGCAATGATGGGACCCGTGACGGGACCGGCGCCCGTAATGGACGTGAACTGGTGCGCGAAAACGGAGAGGCGGGAGGCGGGCTGATAGTCCTTGCCGTCGTTGCGAAGCGCGGCGGGTGTTTTGGCGTTCGGATCGATGCCCCATGTCTTTTCGAGCCAGCGACCGTAGAAGTGGTAGCCAAGCCAGAGGCAGACGATCACGACAGCCATGAGAGTGAGACCGTTCATCTGTAGATCATCCTGAAAAGTTGTTCTTGTATGTCGGGAGGTCGAGAGGGCCTCCTTCATTTGCTACTCTAAATGCCTGTCGCACAGAGGTGACTAGGCTCTTTGCCTTATAAGGCATAGGGCTTAGGGAGAAAGCCTCATGGATGTTCAGCCTAGGCGGCTTGAGGAAAGCTGGCCCTTCCTTGGAACATCGGCTTATCCCGAAAGTGTCGCCTATAAGTGACGGTCAAATGCTGTCTCTTATACACATCTCTGAGCCCACGAGACCG
>OLIV01001528.1_pt1 | contig 11039 bp, 10 predicted proteins | sample 1601411 | NCBI WGS metagenome assembly OLIV01 (sample SAMN03922450, study PRJEB24848) | human gut metagenome | isolation source: stool sample | host: Homo sapiens | place: Germany | collected 2009-11 | reverse complement strand
TATAAGAGACAGGGTCTGTGCTGCTCCCCATCATTTCTGCGTTTAACTTGGCGATTTTCTGCCGGTATTTGGGGTCTGTAATTGCAATAATGGTGGAGGATTGACGTCCGCCGCCGGTAGGGGCGTAAGTCCCTGCTTCCAGTACAGCGTTCAGAGCCTCAGCAGATACAGGTTCCGCTTGATAGGCCGTACGCTGCGGCGCGTCTTGATAAGAGATAAAAAATCATTTTCCATATTGATATAGTCCTCCATTCTGCCAACACTTCCGAGATACGGGCAACAAAAAAAGCCACACAACTATCACAAGATAGTTGTGTGGCAAAAAGATGACCGAATCCGGAAAAGTCCACTCAAATTTTACGTCTATCATTATAGCGAACCTTCCGGAGACTGTCAAGCGTCAATCTTCTTGAGTTTCCGCTGCCTTATCCACGAAACTCAAGTCAATCATCGCGTAAGGAAAGAGAGAAAATATAGAATTACGTTATGTTGCTCTTTGATTTTGACTTTTATTGAATTCATCACTTGACATTGTTGCAAAGAGTTGTCTGAATTAGGACGATTAGAGAGAGTTGATTCAAAGAAAACTGGCAGTTGGATTGTAAAAGAGTAAAAGAAAATATGTTATGGAGTTTGTAAACCTACAAATACAACTAGATGGAGTTTTGGGCAGGTAGTGGAATGTAGAAAAAGAATTATAGAGAGAAGGCTTTGGGTCAATAGAAATGACCCAAAGCCTTCTTCTTAATCAATCCCATCTGTCTCAATAATAAACCGTACTTCCCCGGTCTGTTCTTCCAACTTACCTCCATAATTATCGTATTCAGCATCAGCTTCTTTGACTGCTTTCATTCTTTTGGAGAGACTCTTCAGATCATCCCCGCCTAGTTTTTTAAGTTCCTGGATTCCTTCTTTATCAAAAAGAGTAAGTCCTTCAGAGAGAGAAGAGATTCCTTCGGCAAGGGTTGTGTATCCTTCTTTTAGCTCTTTCCCGGCTGTGCCCAGTTTCGTGGCTCCTTGAGAGAGTGTTGAACTACCTTCGGACAGTTGCTCGATTCCCTGTTGGAAAGAAGTAAGTCCCTGAGTGAGTTGTAAACTGCCGGCAGATAAAGCAGAAAGTGAGTTCTGTAAAGTCTTTAATGTCTCACTGAGAGAAGAAAGACTCTGTGCTGCCTGAGCAAAGGAACCGGCACCGGAAGACATCTGGTCAAGCGTAGTATGACAGGAAGCAATCAGCTCTGTCAGGCTGTTTAAGGTTCCTTTCGTGGCAGATTTCAGCAGATCGATATCTGTGGAGGAAGAAGAAAAATCAAGGTTCTGATCAATTGCAGATGCAATCGTATCATTTATTTCATTCTTTAATTGTGACATCTTATCGTTGACAGCATTTTTAGATTCTTCTGATAATTCTGAATCTGATGCAGTTTCAGAAACAATCTGATCGATCGTAGACTGGACAGCATCTGTCGCAGCGGTTTTGGACTGTTTTTTTGCATCTTCTGTGATAGAAGATTTCAGAGTATCCCAGTTGACGGATGCGAAGGAGGATTTTGCCTCTGCAAGGGAGGAATCAACATAATCCAGCTGTTGTCTAAGTGATTTGATCTGTTCCTGAAGTGATGAAACTGTTTCAGCAGACGGAATAGAACTGGAATCCGTGTTAATCTGACTAGAGAGAGCAGAATTCAGCTGTTCAAGTCCATTTTGAAGAGAAGAAGCACCTGAAACCAGCTTTCCGGAATTTTCATTAAGTGCAGTTACACCGTCATCTAAAGTGTCTGTTCCCTCGGCAAGTTGTGAGATACCGTCTACATATTGTCCAAGATAATTTTGATAAGTAGAAGCACCACTCAGCAGCTGCGCTGCTCCGTCAGCTAGTTTGCCGGATACATCTCCGAGTTCCTGCAGGCTGTCAGCGGCATCCTCCATATCGTCAAAGGAATCCTCTTCGAGATCTTCAAACAGACCGGAGGAAATTACGGTCGCAGTAAAGTCCATCTCAAAATCTGTTACATCTGCAGTTACTTCCACTGATTCTGGGATAGAGATATCTTCTGTAGGTTCATAATCAGTAAGCTTCAGACTATCCTTAAGTCCCGGGCAGGCATAACCGACAACAACGCTTTGGTCATTTATTGTAAATATTTTACCATTCGTCACCTGGATATTAGAAGCAGTATCTTCCGGAAGAATCATGGCGGAGATCACTGCGAATGGAACCGGAGAAGTCATCTCTTCACCATTTACAGTTACATTTTCTTCGGTAGTATTTTCATAATCAAAACGAATTCCAAGTTTTCCACTTTTTCCGGAGAGATCTTCCGGCTGTATAGACTTTCCATCCAGTGTGTAACTGATTTTTACATTTATAGGAAGTTCTTCCGTAGAAGTCCCTTCATAATGAATGTCCGCCCCTTTGTTTTCCCAGGTAATCGTCCCGTCAGAGGATTGGGTGAAGGACTCATTACCTTTCGTATTTTTTATGTCTTTCAGAGTTGAGAAGTCTTTGATTTCCTTTGATGTTCCGGTATTTTTTAAGTCTGTCTGGACTTTGATCTCATGTATCGTTCCGCTTGCATCAGCCTTTACATATACGGTTTCTGATTTATCAGCATCTGAAGCAGTAGTAGCTATCTTGGTGTCAGTTGAGCATCCTGTCAGACTTGTGGCAGAAATCAGGACAAGACTGGCACACAGACCGGGAACTAATTTTTGTAATAGTTTTCTTTTCACGAGAAATCCTCCTTTCAAATGGTACCTGCACTGTTATGCCTAACTTAGAAGTTTGCAGGTACAGTCACGATTATTCAATATTTTTTAAGGCCTGATCCATAGGAACTTTCTTGATCCTGCGGTATTCGATCAATGCAACAAGCAGGTAAGTTCCGAATCCTAGCAGGAACATTTTTACATACAGGACCGGATTAATGTACAATGGAATCCAACCAGAAATACTGCTGAGCATAATTCCGCGGAAGAGAGCGTTCATAAGAACTGTTTCGATCGGAAAACTCAGAAGCAGGAAAACCACGACCATAATGGTTGTAGACAGCAGATACAGACTGCTGATCTCCCGGTCAGAGTATCCAAGTATTTTTGTCATAGAGATCGACTGTGCATTCTTTTCGATAATGATCTTTGACAAAAGATAGATCAGAATCATAAAGAGCACGATTGAAAATCCGTCTAACAGATACATCATGCTTCCCATCGAAACATTTAGCTGTCTGGAAATCTTGGACAAACTGTCGAGGTCAATCACAGAACCGATGTATTTTGGATCAATATCTGTGATCTCGCTGTCTGAGAGAAAACCACTGAAATAATCGGAACCAAGATCAAACAGTTTATTAAGCTGTTCTTGTGGAAGGAAGACTGTCAGCCCCCCTTCATAATCGTAGATTCCTTCAATATAAAATGTGTAGGTATCATCTTCATAAGCTTCTTTTAAAGTGATTTCATCACCGATATCCAAAAGATATTTATCTGCGTATGCGGAAGAAATATATACAGGAGTTACAGTCGAAGAATCTGTCCGGGTCGATCCGTCCTTATTAGTTGCAGTTTCCTGAAAATCAATCGGAAGATAGCGGCTGTTATCTGCAAGTCCATAGAGCAGGATTTCCTCTTCCTTATATTCCTTATCTGTTGTTTTCAGTGAATAAGCACTGAATTTCTCGGCATCAGGATTATCGGTTTCCACCTCATGCTGAAAATAGAGCATATTCACAAGGCTCTCCAGCTTATGTTCTTCGTCCATGGCGTTGATCGGTATCTGCAAAATGTACTGGTAGTTACAAAGCAGGTTATCTTCTAGAACAGTCTGATAATGATTGAGTACAGCCGGGAAGAGCAGACCGAACATCAACAGAAGGTTTGCAAATAAGATCCCGAGAAACAGCAGAAGGTAATTGCTGACATTCTGGAAAATCACACGCAGTCTGAAACGACTGAAAAATGGAATTCTTCTACTCAGTGATAATGCATGCTTCTGTTGTCTTCTCTTTAAGTCTCTGCGGAGGAACTTCAAAGGAGAAAGTGATAATCTTCTGCGAAGTACGGTGTAATTGACGAGAAGCGTTAGCAAGATCGGAATGATCGTAGTAAGCAGAAATGCTTCTGCGTTCCAGACGGTTACATATGTCGGAAGACTGTAGCTTCCGTAATACATGCCGGCGCAGATATCTTTCATGATCGTATAACCGAGAATGTTTCCAATCAAAGCACCAATTAGCGTGACAAGGATTGGCATGGCCATATAATGGCGGATCAGTTCATTTTTGGTGTAGCCGCTGGCAAGAAGAGTTCCGATGACATTTGCCTCTTTTGCAATGGTGTTGCTGATTGTAATGCCAAAAACAAATGCCATGATCGCAATTACAATATAAAGAAATACGATCATCATTGCGCGGTCGCTTCCCATATCATCCCGGGTAAATGTGATTGCCTGGTTGAGATAACGCGGAACGAATTCTTCCAGAGAAACCTCCTTGTTGATTGCTTTCATCAGATCATCAGATACTTCTTTTTCTTCTTTCTCTGTCGTAGGTTCATCGTTGTATTTCCACGCATAGCAGTATTTTACAAGTGGAGAATCCAATGATTCAAATGCTTCGGACGTTACAACTCCAATTCCGAATTTGACAGAATCAAACATGGAATCGTTGTTGTTCTGAAAAAGACAGCTGTAATCCGGAAGAGCAATCAATCCGGTTACTTTCCAGCTTTGCGTATCACTTTTCAGTGTGTCTCCGATGGAAATCTTATTGTTGTCAGCATACATACGGTCGATTGCAATCTCATTTGCCGCTTTTGGAAATTCTCCTTCCATGAGGCAGGCAAGATTTACCTGATCCCGGTTTGCGAAAATACGCATTGTACTGCCATTTGTTAAATCTTGTTCCAGATAGAAATTGTCATAGATCCGGATTCTATTTTCTTCCACGGACTGAATCTGCGCATCATTCATTTTTTCAGAAGTGCGGAAATGTCCGTTCTCTGTATTATAGTTGTCAATTCCTTCAGTATAAGCCTTGATCATGCTGCCATCGGCAACAAGAAATCCGGAGACGAATCCGATTGTGATCACAAGGAGAAGGAAAATGACAAGATACTTACCAAAGTCTTTCCGGAATTCTCTGGGGAGACGTTTATTCAATGGATTTTTCATTGTCTGCAGCCTCCTTTACCAGTCGAGTTCCTGTGCACTGACCTTATGATCGTTCAGATAATTTTTTCGTATCATACCGTCACGAATCCGGACAACGCGGTCTGCCATATCTTTGATCGCATCGTTGTGCGTTACCATTACAACTGTATTACCGTACTTTTGATTGACTGTTTCAATCAGCTTCAGTATCTCTTTTGATGTTTTATAATCAAGCGCACCGGTTGGCTCATCACAGAGCAGAATATCAGGATTTTTAACAATCGCCCTGCCAATGGCAGTACGCTGTTGCTGGCCACCGGAGAGCTGATTCGGCAGCTTCTTCTGATGTGCAGAAAGACCAAGGGTATCAAGAAGTTCATCTACATCTAACGCGTGATCACTTAAGTAAGCACCGACTTCAATATTTTCGCGCACAGTAAGATTGGGAATCAGATTATACATCTGGAAAACATATCCAAGATGTTTTCTTCGGTATTGACTAAGACGTTTTGCAGTCATTTTTTCCATCAGTTCGTCTTCAATTATGATCTGACCACTGTCCGCACGGTCAATGCCACCGATGATATTCAATAAAGTTGATTTTCCCGAGCCGGAAGGTCCAAGAAGAACACAGAATTCTCCCTTTTTAATCAATAGATCAATGCCTTTTAAGACTTCTACACGACTGTCGCCTTGTCCAAAAGATTTTTTGATATTAGTTAAGGATAAAAACATAGTCAGCCTCCTGTCTTGTGTGAGAATTGAGTTTATCTTATTTCAGGCTCCCTTGTTTGAAAAAAGGATAGATAAAACTCACACATATTAGAAATGAATAGTATACGTTAGCTACAACTAACGATTATAACACAAAGAAGATGAAAAAGACATTATAAGAAATGTAAAAAATTATAATTATTTCAGATATAAAAAGGGCTTCCCGATGATTGAAGGGAGGTCCTTTTTGAAAAACGGATTGATTATTATATTTCATACATGCGTGCAGTCAGGTTCAGGCTGAAGTCGTTTTGCCACAAAAGAAAGCATGCTTTCGAGTACCTGACATTTATTGTTACAGACAGGGCAGAGGATGGAAGATACATTTTCTTCTGATTGGGTCGGGACGGTTTCTTGTGATAAGAAAATAAAATCGTATAAATATTCAAAAAATTCTTTATTCGTTGGTTTTCTGTCCATATGGGTTCTGTTGAAAATCATTTCAAGAATAGTTTTATTTTCCGAAGTCCAGATTGCATTGACCGTGTTGCGGATGTTTTTTTCTACACAAGACCAGCTTGTCTCATAATGGGCAGCAATATCGATGTACAAAGCTTTGGTAATATTGGATACACGAGTCTGATCCTCGTTTATCAAGAGTAATCCATACACAATGTAATCATAACCAAGACTAGTTCTGGCAGCAATAAGTTTATCAAGTGTAGATTTGATTTCAATTACGAGTGTATTGTGGTTCATGAGAGTCCCCCTTAGAAAGTAATATAGATAAGAAGGAAGAGCCTGTTTTTGATATCATATCTATTATATACGTATTTATTAAATTTGTAACGACAAAATTTGTGAGTGACTTAACAAATTTTTAAGGAGAATTATCACTTGATTTTTCAAGAAGAAATGCTATAATTAAAAAGATGTCTGTTAAGGCAGAAAATATCATATGGAGTTGTATCGAAGTGGTCATAACGGGGCGCACTCGAAATGCGTTAGCCCTCCGGGGCACGTGGGTTCGAATCCCACCAACTCCGTTTGTATGTTTAGCATGTAGGTATCATTATAACGATAAGTAAAAGTAAGAAAAAAGCACTAACAGAAGAGATATCACTCTTCTGTTAGTGCTTTTTCGTTTTAAGAATGGGAAACAATATGCTTCTTGATTGCGTTGAAACTTTCCTCACTGATCACATGCTCCATACGACAAGCATCATCAGCGGCAATCTGTGGGTCAACACCGAGTCTCTCAAGCCAGGAAGAGAGAAGCGTGTGACGCTCATATATCATGTCAGCAATTGCCTGTCCAGATTCTGTCAATGTAATATAGCCCTCACGAGATACAATAATATGTTCGCTTTCTCTGAGTTTTTTCATTGCTACACTGACACTTGATTTCTTAAAGTTAAGCTCTGTTGCAATGTCGACAGCACGTACGACAGGAAGCTTCTTGCTTAACATGAGGATTGTCTCCAGATAATTTTCAGATGATTCATTTACATGCATAGGTAATGGCCTCCTCTATATAAATTAGAATTTATTCGTATCACTATTTACAGTGAATTTTCATATCTTTGCTTAGTATATCATAATTTATTCCTGACAGCAAATGATTTGCCAGACAAATTTTGATTCCCCAATTCCGATTTACACGGAACAGAAAAATTAAAAAAATATAAATTAGTCATTGACAACTAATAGAGATTAGCATATACTAACTTACGAACAGAAGAGAAAATGAAAAAAATTATCAATCTCAACTGTTTTTAATAATCTATATCAAATGAGAATGGATTCTAATATCATTTAAGAAAGAAGCGTGAGATTATGCCACTTACAATGGCCAACATTGGCGAAGCCAATACAATTAAAAGAGTAAGCGGAAATGATGAGACAAAGCGTTTTCTTGCGAATCTTGGATTTGTGCCCGGAGCAGAAGTGATTGTGCTATCTGCAATTGGCGGTAACGTTATTGTTAATATTAAAGATTCGAGAGTCGCAGTAAATGCCGATATGGCGCGCCATATTATGATCTGATCGAGACGCTGAAAAAGTGATGAGTAAAGTAGAAAGGAAGGAGTATGTGTTATGACTTTGGGTGATGCAAAAGTAGGAACTACTGTTGTAGTTACAAAAATTGAAGGAGACAGTGCTTACAAACGCCGTATTATGGATATGGGAATAACAAAAGGAAGTGAACTTTTTATCAGAAAAGTTGCACCACTTGGTGATCCGGTTGAAATTACAGTTCGTGGATACGAGCTTACTGTCAGAAAGGCAGATGCACAGTGTGTAGAGGTTAAATAAGCTTACAGATACAAAAAACCTGATGAGAGATTCTAGAATTTAAGGAGGTAAAGAGAGTAATGGCAATCACAATTGCACTTGCAGGAAACCCGAACTGTGGTAAGACAACACTGTTTAATGCTCTTACAGGAGCAAACCAGTATGTTGGAGACTGGCCGGGAGTAACGGTAGAGAAAAAAGAAGGTAAGATCAAGAATAAGAAGTATAAAAAGGAAGATGTTACAGTAACTGACCTTCCGGGAATCTATTCCCTTTCTCCATATACACTTGAGGAGGTTGTCAGCCGTGATTATGTTCTGAATGAGAACCCGGATGTAATCGTTGACCTTGTTGATGCAACAAACATTGAACGTAACCTGTATCTTACAACACAGCTTGTTGAGACAGGAGTACCGGTTGTAATCGCATTGAATATGTGCGATCTTCTTGCTAAGAGAGGTATTAAGATTGATGTCAAACGTCTTTCCATGCTGATCGGCTGCCCAATCGTTGAGATTTCAGCATTAAAGCAGAAAGGTCTGAATGAACTGATCGACGAAGCAATCAAAGTTGCGAAGCAGAAAGAAGTAAAACTTCCGGGAGAAATTTTCGCAAAAGACATTGAAGCTTCAGTAGAGAGTGTAAAAGAAATCCTTCCTGACACAATTACAGAAGATAAGAAAAGATGGTACGCTGTAAAGTTCCTTGAAAATGACAGCAAAGTTGTAGATCAGATAAAGCTCTCAGGTGCAGCAAAAGCAGTTGTTGAAGATGAAAGAGCAAAACTGGAAAAGAAACATGATGACGATATGGAAAGTATTGTAACTGACGGACGTTATCAGTTTATTCAGAAAATTGTCGGAACTACTGTTAAAAAAGCAAAAGAAAAATTGACAACATCGGATAAGATTGACCGTATCGTTACAAACCGAATCCTTGGTATTCCGATTTTCATCGCAGTTATGTGGCTTGTATATTACATATCTGTCACAACAGTCGGTACATTTGTAACAGACTGGACAAATGATACATTCGTTGGAGCCATTCAGGAGGCAGTTGGAGGATTCCTTACAAATGTCGGAGCAAGTGATCTGATCAACGGACTTGTAGTGGATGGTATCATTGGCGGACTTGGAGCAGTACTTGGATTCGTTCCACAGATGGCAATCCTGTTCCTTTTCCTGTCTATTCTTGAAGACTGTGGATACATGGTACGTATCGCATTCGTCATGGACCGTGTGTTCAGACATTTCGGACTTTCAGGCAAGAGCTTTATTCCGCTTCTGATTTCTTCAGGATGTGGAATCCCTGGAATCATGGCTTCCAAGACAATTGAGCAGGACAACGACAGACGTCTTACAATCATGACAGCAACATTTATCCCATGTGGAGCAAAACTTCCGGTTATCGCTATGATGGGTGGAGTTATTGCCGGTGAAGTGGCAGGATATCAGGAGAGCTCCTTCATTGCACCATTGATGTACTTTGTAGGAATCGTTGCAGTACTTGTTTCTGCAATCATCCTGAAGAAGACAAAACCTTTCTCAGGAAAACCGGCTCCGTTCGTAATGGAGCTTCCACAGTACCATATTCCACAGGCTAAGACAGTTCTCCTTCATGTTTGGGAGAGACTGAAAGGATTTATCATCAAAGCCGGAACAATCCTGTTCCTTGCATGCGTAGTAATGTGGTTCCTTGGAGGATTCGGATTTACAGCAGATGGATTCGGACTTGTAGAAGACAGCGCAGACAGCTTGATGGCAGCAATCGGTGGAGTGATCGCCCCTCTGTTCGCACCACTTGGATTTGGAGAGTGGCAGCCTGTAGCAGCATCTATCTCAGGATTTACAGCGAAAGAAGCAATCGTTTCTACAATGGGAGTTCTTGCAAATGTGTCCGGAGATACAGAAGACGCAGTGACAGTAGCGCAGGGAGTTGCTTCCTGGTTCCCGTCAACAATTGCAGCATTTACATTCCTTCTGTTCAACCTGCTTGACTCACCTTGTCTTGCAGCAATCGCGACAATGGCACAGCAGATGCAGTCCAGAAAATGGTTCTGGTTTGCAATCCTGTTCCAGAATGTATTTGCTTACGCTGTTACTCTTTGCGTATACCAGATCGGCAGCTTCTTATTCTATGGTTCCTTCGGTGCAGGCACAGTCGCAGCATTCGTAGTGCTGCTGTTCATGCTGTACATGCTGTTCCGTCCAGATCCATATAAGGATCAGAAGACCTATTCCAAGCGTTCTGTACAGTCCGCGTCATAATGAGCGCAGAAGAAAAACAAGCGTCGGTATATTAAACCGGCATAATAAAGGGGCCGGGTGGAAACATCCGGTCCCCTTTTTAAAACTGCATGATTGTGGTAAAATGAATATGGCAGATATCCATTGTTTCATGTTTCCATTAAGAAAGAAGGGAATTTTATGATAGCAAATGTAATTATATTGCTCCTTGTATTTGGCTACTGCGGTCTGGTGATCTACTGGAAGCGCACAGGCGTATTAAAAGACAGCTGCAGCAGCTGTGGAAGCGGAAACGGCGGCTGCGGCGGTGGATGCGGTGGCTGCAGCGGACATTGCAGCAGCTGCGGCAGTGCCCATGCACATCATATGGACAGCCATAAGGCAGCTAAGAAACATTGATCCGGTGCGCTGCCTGCGCCTGCAGGCAGGACAGCACATGTGACATAAACTGAATGTTAGAAAAGGAGCGGAAAATGGGAAATTCATCCGGTTCCATGCTCTATATGGTAGTTCTTCTCATTATCATCTATGTAGTGGGAATGGGGATCTACCAGGGAGTAAAATTTATCCAGAAAAAGCGGGAAGAAGCAAAAGATAAGAAATTCCGCGAAGAAGAGTAAACAGTGGCATACCTG
>OLIV01001505.1_pt1 | contig 11138 bp, 9 predicted proteins | sample 1601411 | NCBI WGS metagenome assembly OLIV01 (sample SAMN03922450, study PRJEB24848) | human gut metagenome | isolation source: stool sample | host: Homo sapiens | place: Germany | collected 2009-11 | reverse complement strand
ATCTCCGGGAGGTCAGAATGAGAAAATCCGCGGAATTGTTGACGGGCAGCCGACTTTCGGTATCTGAGGTGGCGGAACGGGTCGGATACATCAACCAGAGCAAATTTGCATCCGTTTTCAAAAAGCAATTCGGCATGTCCCCGCTGGAGTACCGGCGCATGAAACATTTAGAGCGTCTCCGCCTTGATACGCCTTAGCCGCTGTTCAGAGTAACGGCATCTTGTGAATTTTGCGGTTACTGTGTATAATATTTTCAAAGCAGTAAACGGAGGTGTATGTCCGGGTGGCAGTTGACACAAAGGAACTGATTGCAGAGGCCGTGAAGCGGCTTCTGATGCAAAAGAAGGTCAAAAAACTGACGGTGAAAGACATCGTGGATGAATGCAGCATCACCCGGCAGACCTTTTACTATCATTTTGAAGATATTCCAGACCTGTTGAAATGGGTCCTGGAGCGCGGCACGGATAAGATGGTCGAGGAAACGCTTACCCAAGGGAACGCAGAAAAGGGGCTGCGCTGCCTGTTCCGGCTGCGGTGGGGCTTCGGTCTTTGCAAAGTCCGCGTCCCTTATCCGCTTGCTGATACGTTTCTTTTTCCCGGTAGCGGCGTTTACCTCGACAGCCCCCTCGCGGGTCATTTTCTGCGTGACTTTTTCACGCGCCTTATATTGTTTTATGTGTCTGTCCCTCCAATCCGCGCCCTTGCAAGGGCGCAATACTCGGCGTTTATCTCAATGCCTATATAATGCCTGTCAAGCTGCTTTGCGGCTGCCCCCGTCGTGCCGCTGCCGAAAAAGGGGTCAAGCACAACGCCGCCTTTCGGACAGCCCGCCTTGATACAGGTTTCGGCAAGTTTTGGCGGGAACGCGGCGAAATGCCCGCCCTTGTAGGGTACGGTATTGATAAGCCACACGTCCCGCCTGTTCCGCATGGTCGGCATGAGGGCTTCGTCGTAGTAGCTGCCGCTTCGCGCCCGGTTAAGCCCCTGTACTTTCCCCTGTCCGGGTACTTCGTCCGCATATTTCTGTCCCGCGCTGCGCCCGGTGCGGTACCGCGCCGCCGTTGTGGGGGCTAACGGCTCGGCTATGGCGGCTGCGTCATAAAAATACTTCTTTGACTTCGTAAGCAGAAAGATATGTTCATAGCAGCGGGTAGGGCGGTCTTTCACGCTCTCCGGCATGGGGTTTTCTTTCTGCCAGATAATGTCGCTCCGTAAATACCACCCGTCAGCGCGTAGGGCAAAAGCTAAAAGCCAAGGGATACCGATTAAGTCCTTTTGTTTGCAGCCGGAAACGCGGTTGTTTTTTGCAATCTGCTGTCCGTTTCTGCCTTTCGGGTTCTTCGGGTCTGCATGGTAGCCCTTGTTCCCTGTGCCGCAGTAGGTGTCCGCGATATTCAGCCAGAGCGTACCGTCAGAACGCAGTACCCGGCGCAGCTCGCGGAAAACCTCGGTCAGCCTGTCAATGTACTGCTCCGGCGTGTCCTCCCGCCCAATCTGCATATCAAGCCCATAATCCCTAAGCGCATAGTAGGGCGGGCTTGTGACGCAACAGTGTACGCTTTCCTCTGGAAGCTCCCGCAAGGCATAGAGCGCGTCCCGGTTGATGATGGTGTCAGTTTTCAGCCCGTTCATGCTTCGCCCACTTCCTCCGGCTTCGTCGTCATTACCCGGTAAAGCTCGGTGTCTTTCGGGAAGCGGTCTACAAAGGGCAGCACCACGTTCCCGTAGAAGATAAGCCCCTCGCCCGCTTCGGTGTGGGTGACATATTTCATCTGCTGCGGGGAGATGTTGAGCTGCTTCGCAAGGATAGCCCGGTCGCCCGCCGCCTGATTGAGCATGAGGACAAAATCAGAGTTTTCAAAGATATTCTCCACTTCGCGGGAAGCAAGCAAATCCTTGACATTCTGCGTAATGGCTGTGGGTATGCCGCCCCATTTTCTGAAACGCTTCCAGATTTCAACGGAATAGGCGGCGGTCTGTTCCTCTTTCAAGAGAAGATGAAATTCGTCCATAAAATACCGGGTGGATTTCCTTTCTGCCCGGTTGACGGTGACGCGGTTCCATACCTGGTCCTGCACAATGAGCATACCTAACTTTTTGAGCTGCTTCCCAAGCTGCTTGATGTCAAAGCAGACAAGGCGGTTGTTCAGCTCCACGTTGGTACGGTGGTTGAATACGTTAAGGCTCCCGGAAACATACAGCTCCAACGCCGCCGCAATACGCGCCGCTTCCGGCTCCGGCTGCTTCAAAAGCTCGTCGTAGAGGTCGCCCAAGATAGGCATTTTCTCCGGGTCGGGGTCTGCAAGGAAAGGGCGGTACACGTTCCTAACGGCGCGGTCAATGACGGTCTTATCGACGGGCTGCAAGCCCTCCTTGCCGCCTATGACAAGCTCGCAGAGGGAGAGGATAAAGTCGGATTTCAGCGCAAGGGGGCTGTCGTCCTCGCTGTAATTGAGGTTAATATCCATAGGGTTCACATACTGGGGCTTCCCGTCAATGCCCTTGCCCGTAGGCGATAACCGTATCACTTGCCCGTCAAGCCGCTGCACAAGGGAAAAATACTCTGCTTCCGGGTCGCAGATAATTATGTCGTCGTCGGTAATGAGGAAAGCGTTTGTCATTTCCCGTTTGGCGGCAAAGGATTTCCCGCTTCCCGGCGTACCCAAGATTAAGCCGTTGGGGTTCTTTAGCTGCTTGCGGTCGCAGAGTATCATGTTGTTAGACAGGGCGTTTAAGCCGTAGTACAAAGCCGCGCCCGTCTGGAAAAGCTCCTGTGTGATAAAGGGGATAAAGATAGCGGTGCTTGACGTGGTAAGCCCTCTTTGAATGGGGATAAGGTTCTCCCCAAGCGGTACAGAGGACATAAGCCCCGCTTCCTGTTGGTAGTCAAGGCGGGTTAAGGCGCAGTTGTTCTTCTGTGCAATGCCCGCCGCCGCGAATACGTCATTTTCCAGTTTCCGCTTCGTGTCCGCCATGTTCACCACAAGGAACGTCAAGAGGAACATTCTTTCATTCCGGCTCTGCAAGTCCTGTAAGAGATTTTTCGCTTCGCTGCCGAACGTGGCAAGGTCGGACGGGATTATATCCATGTCGTAGCCGCTGCGTACCGCTTTTTTCTGTTCCTCGATTTTCATTTTGTCAAGGTCGGTGATTTTCCGCTTGATTGTCTTTATGGCTTCGGTCTGGTCGATACTGTGGATATGCAGATTGACGATAACGCCCGTTTCCAAGTCCAGAATGTCAGATAAGATACGGTCGTTTAATTCCGGCGCAAGGATTTCAAGGAATGAAACCGCGCCGATTTTGCGCCCCATGCGGAAATAACGCCCCTCGCCAAAACGGAAAGAGGACGGGGCGATAAAGTCCTTTGTGGAAAGCCCGGACGGGGCAAGCCATGAAAAATCAAAGGCAAACTGCCCGCCCTCCGGGTGGAAAATGCCATGCAGCATTTTAAGGCGTTCATAGCCTGTCATGGGGCGGGCAGACACGCCCAAGAGCTTAAAGTTGTTCAGTACGTCCGTTTCGATACGGGCAAGGCGGGATTTCGCCGCGCCCAGACTGTCGGCTTCAATGGCAAAGGTGATATATTTTGCTTTGACAAGCCCGTTGTTGCCCTTTGCAAGCTGGTTTTTCAGCATATCCCGGTATTCTGTGCGGATAGAGTTGAAAGCGTCCTCCTGTGCCGGGATATTGACCGCTTTTTCCGCTTCGCCCCGCTGCGTCCCCTGATTGATGAAAGAGAGCTGCACCGAAACGGAAGCGTCAAAGTAGTTGAGGAAGTCGCACCAGTTCTCAAAAATGGCGGTCTTGTCGTCTGCCTGTGCAAGCTGATAGTTAATATCTTCAAAGGCGACGGTCTTTGAGTATTTCCGTCCCGTAACCTTGCAGATACCGTCCGGGTACATCTGGATATAGGGGATTGTCTGCTGCGCGGTGTGCGCTTTCCCGTCGCCCTTTGCCTGTCTGATGATTTCCGCAATCTGCTTTTTCTCGGCGCGGGTGAGCTTGCGGGGCGGGTTAGGCTTTGCGCTTCCCGCCGCGCTGTTTCTTCGTGTTTCCTTTTGCAATCGCTGATACCTCCTTTTCAAGTTTTCTCTGCCGTTCTAAGACGGAATAAAAGTTGTCTGTCCTGTATGGTCGTTCTTTGGGGGCTATGAATTTCGTCTGAATGATGTTCTTCACCACTACTTCAAGGGGCTGTCCATGCTTTTCATACATGGCGAACAGGAAACAGGGCAGCATGACGGCAATCATAGCCATAGACGCAAGGCTTGTGCCTGTGCTGTCTTTGAGCAGAAAGAAAAGCGGCAAGCCGATAATGAGAGCCGCCGCAAAACATACAATCTGCCGTTTGGTAAGGTTGAACGCTACTTTTGTCTTGACTTTGGATAAGTCTTTGGGTACGGGTACATACGCCAAGTGAAAACCTCCTTTCTCTGGGTTTGGTGTTGCTGTAATTTTCCATAAGGGTAATCAAGGCAAAGGTCAATCTATGCCCTTTGCCCGCCCGTATTATATGGGGGTTATCCGCGTCAAGGTCGGGTCGTATTTTCGCCGCTTCGCTCTGAAAATCTCCACCCTGCCCTTGACACGCCGCTAATGCGCGGAGAATATCGACTTCGCCAGTGCGCCGGATTTGAACAGGGAGAAACAGAGGATAACGGTATAGGCTGCAAGGGAGAATATCGCGCTGTGCAGATTGTCCGCTATTATCATGTTGTTTACCAGAACCGCGTAAATGCCGACGCATATCATAATGAGGAAGCCTTGAAAACCGATAGCGAACAGGGATTTTAGGTAGTTGTTTCCTATCTGCCCCCATTCCCGGTTCGTCATAGTTGCAAACGGGATAGGCGATACCGAACAGTAAAGGTAAATTTCTATCATGCGCCCGTAGAGGATAACGGTTATCAGTACGGACATGATTTTCATGCACAAGCTCACAAGGCTTGTTTCCATGACAAGTAAGAGCAGTTCGGGGATTTCCATAGCGTCAAGCCCGCTTTGCATGGAAGCAAGGGCGGCGGCAACATCAATCTCTGTGCTGCCGCCGATTACCCCCGCCGCGCCGGAAACAACGTGCTGCGCCATATCGAACACCGCCATAGTGATGTCAAAGGTGTGCGTCACAAGGTAGACTGCCACAAACGCCTTGAACACCCACTTGAAGAACATGGAAGTGTCAACGTCGTGCATATTGTTCTTTTCCGTTACCATGCTGATAAGCTCATAGCATAGGACGTAGGTAATGACAAGCCCCGCAATGGGTACGATTACATTCTCACTAAGCGTCTGTATCATGGAGAATATATTTGCGTTCCACCCTTGCGGGGTCTGCCCTACCTCTGCGGCGATAGTGCCGACTTTCTCGTTTACGTCCCCGAACATAGTTGACAGATTACCGTTTATGGCTCCTATGAGGATTTCCTTTATCCATTCGTTAATCGCGTCAAGTATGCTCTGCATAAGCCTTTACCCGCTTATCTTAACCGAACAGCCCGGAAAGCAGCGGTACAAGGGTCATGCCGATAAGGGCAACGCCGCCGCCCGCCATAAGCTGTTTCATACCCAAATAGGTGTAGGAAACCGGCTCGATGGCGGGCGGCGGCGTGTCAAGAAATATCTATGGAGTTTTTTTAGAACCGCCCCGGCGGGGCAGGTCAGGCTGTGACCTGCTCCACTTCCGGGAGGGGTTTGAGATTAAAATGAATTTCGATAGAAATGTGTCTTGTTTTATCGCTGTCTATGCTCTCATGGACAACGATTTCTTTAATCAGGCGATTAAGGGTAGCTGCGTCCAGTTCCGTGATGTCGGCGTATTCCTGAATGGCTTCTACCCACTGGCGGGCGTCATACGCAAGCCGGATTTCATCGGCCAGCTTCTTCCGGCCTTCCTCAACCCTCGCCTTCAACTCGGCCTGTTCCTTCTGCGTCTTTTCCATCAGCAGATTGAAGTTTGCTTCGCTGATACGTCCGGCAACCATATCCTCATACAGCCGCAGAACCATCTTTTCCAGAACGTCAATCCGTTCCTCGTCTTTGGCAAGGGAGCGTTCCAACGCTTCCCGCTGGCCTTTCTGCTCGGCTTCGCAGGTGTCGGACAGCTTCCCGGCAACGGCTTCCCCGTCCATCAGGGCGGCTCTGGCACACTCCCGGATTTTGTTCAGTACAAGCCGGTACAGGGTGTCGTACTCAACCCGGTGCTGGGAACAGTGCTGTTTCCCGTAGGCATTGTAGGTCTTACAGGAATAAATCTGCTTCGGGTGCTTCTCGTTGGTGTAGCGGATAGTCAGCGACTTCCCGCACTCGCCGCATTTGATAAGCCCCGCAAACAGGCTGATTTCCCCGGTCTGGCGGGGGCGCTGCCGGGATTTCAGCTTGCGCTGCACGATGTCAAAGGTCTTGCGGTCAACAAGCGGCTCATGCTGGTTCTCCACGACAATCCATTCCTCCGGCTTCTTCTCCCCGATGGTGCCGATTTTGAAGCGGTATTCCTTCTTCTGGGAAGCGATAGCGCCGGTATAGACGGGATTCATCAGGATGTCCTTAATCACGGTAAAGTCCCAGATATACCGCCCATTTACCGGGTCTTTCTTTTCCCACTTGGTTGACACGTTCCGCAGCCCCCGTACCCGGTTCCAGTAGGTCGGGCAGGGGATTTTTTCTTCTTCCAGCCTGCGCCGGATGTAGTTGGGGCCGTGTCCTTCCAGCGCCCACGCAAACAGACGCCGGACAATGGGTGCCGTTTCCTCGTCAATCAGCAGGTGGTTTTTGTCCTCCGGGTCTTTCTGGTAGCCGAAGGGGGCAAGGCAGCCGGTAAACTGGCCTTTCTGCGCTTTCAGCAGATAAGAGGAATGAACCTTCTTGGAAATGTCCTTGCTGTACATCTCGTTGAGGATGTTCTTGAACGGCGCAATGTCGTTGTTGTCCCGCATGGTGTCGATACCGTCATTCATGGCGATATAGCGCACGCCGTGGCGGGGGAAGAAATCTTCAATCAGGAAGCCGGTCTGCAAATAATTCCTGCCTAACCTCGATAAATCTTTCGTTATCACAAGGTTGGCCTGCCTGCGCTCGATGGCTTTCAACATCCGTTTCAGGTCGGGGCGCTCCATGTTCAGCCCCGTGTAGCCATCGTCCTGATAGACTGCAACAACCTCCCATCCCTGCTTCTCGCAGTAGTTTTCCAGCATATCCCGCTGGTTTGCAATGCTGGCGCTCTCCCCGTCAAGGTCATCGTCCTTGGAAAGCCTGCAATAAATAGCCGCCCGGAAGCTGCCCGCCAGTATTGCGTCCATGCCTGTATATTCCATTCCGTTCATCATAACCGTTTACCCGCACAATCCAGACGGAACACGGTCATGCTGAACCTTGTCTTTATTATACTCTAAATCTTGCTTTTTCGCAAGATATTCTTTATCATTTCTCTGGCTGTATTTCTGTGCAATCAGGCTCACGAAAACGTCCGTAGCGTCCAGTTCGCCGTCAAATACCGTTGTGACATGGATTTCAGTTTTGTTTTTTGCCATAGGCAGTTACCTCCATAAATGAAATAAGCCAGACAGGAGAGGGTCGGCAACGAAGTCCGGCAACGGGCTTCAAAAAACCTCGAAAACAATCTCTGTCTGGCGGGTTATTGTTTATTTACTTTTTCTTTTATTTTTCTGTTGCTTTGGTTGTCAGAGGGGAGAAAAGCCCGCAGTTACGGGCTTTTTCCCGGCAACCGGCTCGGCAACGGGATAGCAACGGGGTCGGCAACCGGCTGTGATTTTCCCGGATATTTCAGAAGGGAAGTTCCATCTGCTCCGTGACTTCCACAAATCCGTCCGGCGTTTTTTCACGTCCGTTGTCAGCGCCCGTTGCCGGGGCTTCCTGTTCCCAGCCCTTCTGCCTGCCGTATCCTTCAAATATCCGGGGATTGGAGAAATACTTCCATCCCGTGATACAGTGGTTCATGATGTCATTGACCTCCCGGATTTCCCATTGCTTCGGCTCGTCAAAGGGGTGGTTCAGGGCTTCTTTGAAAAGCTGCTTGGAGCATACGGCGCTGCCAGTGTAGCGGTCAAGGTATGCCTGTATCATCCCGGCCTTGGTGTCCTCCGGCATGAAATCCCGCTGGTGTTCTTTGAGGTACTGTATCATTTCGGGCGTAAAAGACAGCTTAAAATCGCCACTTTTGTAGGTTGTCATGGCTTCCGCCCATACCTGTTCAATATAGGCTCTGGAAGCGGCTTCATCGTCCAAAATGTGTATCTCGGCCTGTCCGGGGTAGACCATGACCGGCAGGAAGCGCCGGTTCCCGGAACGGTCAAGGGGCAGGAAGTCCAGCGCATTGGAAGTCCCGCCGAACACGCATTGCCGCAGCCTGTCCTCCGGGTGGGTTTCGTAGGGGATTTTATAGACCTCCTTCTGGCGGCTTAAAAATGACTTGATTTCCTCTATGCTCTTGGCGTTTGCGGTGGCAATCATCTCCGACATTTCAATTATCCAGTGGCCTTGTAGCTTGCGGTACACGTTATCATCGTCCAACTTCCGCAAATCATCGGAAAACCACTCGTCTTTTACGGCCAGCAGCCGGAAGAAGGTGGATTTCCCGGCTCCCTGACCGCCAACCAGACAGAGCATGACCTCAAACTTACAGCCGGGGCAGAAAGCCCGGTGGATGGCTCCCAGCAGGAACAGCCGCAGGGAATGGTAAGTGAAGTTGTCTGTGTCGGCTCCCAGAAAGTGACGCAGGCAGTAGCGGATACGCTCTTTCCCGTCCCAGACAAGGCCGTTCAGGTAGTCCCGGATGGGATGGTAGCTGTTGGCGTCTGCGGCCAGATCAGCGGCGTCTGCTATCTTTTTCTCGCTTGTCAGGCCGTAGGTATCTTCCAGATACAGCCGGATATATTTCATGTCCGTGTCGGTCATGGCCTTGCTGCCGGTTCTGCGTTTCCTGCCGATGGGCTTTAGAAGGTCAATACGCTCGGTCAGGAGATTTTTTGCAACCGCCCCGGAAAGAATGGGGTCATACTGGAACACGGTCAGGCAGTTGTGGATACTGTTCCGCACGCCGCCTTTCTCGGTGCCCTCCAGCATGGCCTTGACTTCCTCAACGCTCCGGGGCGGGGGTGCGGCTTCGATGGTGTCCGTCACGGCCTGCCGCAGTTCGGGCGGCAAGGTCTGCCATTCTCCGCTCAAGGTTCCTCACTTCCTTTCCGTAGCTGGTAATCAGGGCAGCCCGTTCCCCTATGTCGGAGAACAGCAGCACATCCAGCAGATATTCCACATGGGATTGTTTCTGCAAGGCTTCCACGAAAAGCGGGTGCCATTCTTCCTCCGGCGTCTTGGGGGCATAGTCCCGCTTCCAGCGGCGCAGCAGATTGTGATAGTCGGACAGTACCCGGAAGCAATATCGCTCCATGCGCTTAAATTGCTGTTCCGGGCTTTCCTTCCGGGGATTTCGCTTCGGGCGGCTCCTGCTTGGTGGCTCCTTATCCTCATAGGGGATGGAGAAGTCCTGCGCCAGCATGAGGGCGGCTTCCCTGGGGCTGACGTTTTCCAGACGGGAAACAAAGTCAATCACATCCCCGTCTGCCTGACAGCCGAAGCAATGGAAGCGCCGGTCAACCTTCATGCTGGGGTTTTTATCGTCATGGAAGGGGCAGACGCACATCCCGTTTCTCCCTACCAGGATACCGTAATGCTCGGCAGCCTGCCGGGTGGTAACAGACTGTTTCACGGCTTCAAATACATTCAATAGGCAAATCCTCCTGAAAATAGAAAAAGCGCCTGTCATTCTCACGGGGAAAATGGCAAGCGCCTGATTGGTTAAAGTTCCATATCCTGTTTTTGCTGGCGGCGGGGCTGCTGGTGTTTCTCTGCCTGTTCCTCCCGGATACGCTGCTCCCGGCCTTTGACCGCCTGCTGGATGGACGGTTTCTTTCCCGGCTCTGCGGTCTGGCGGTACTGCTCGGATGGTAAAACCTGATTGAGCCAGTGGCGCACATCCCGCAAAATCTTTACATCCTCCTGTACGGCAGTCAGCGCTTCCGTCTTGGAAGCGATATTCTCTGAAAGCTGTGCCTGTTCCCCGGCCAGCTTCTTTGTGCTGTACTTCGCCCCATCAAGGTGAACCTTGAAATACCGCAGGGCAGCGTTGTAGGCGTCCAGTTCCTCCTTATGGTCGGCGGCAAATTTCTCCTTGGGTTTCTTCCAGCGGATAGCGGCATATTTCGCATGAACCGGCTTGTTTGCTTCAAAGTTCCCGATATGGAAAAGCAGCCGGTCAATCTCTTTCACACGTTTCTCCATCGGCCTGATTTCCTCACGGATGGAAACGGCCTGTGCGCTGGCTTCATCCAGATAGGCGTCAAGGCTCTCTACGGTGGAAATCTCTTTCTGCCGCAGGAAGTCAAGGGCTTCCATAACCTTGTTGAAATCGCCAACGGTTCCTTTTAACTTCCCCTTGGAAGTCCAGCCGGTACGTTCCTCGCTCCGTTTATCCAGATACCGGGAAAGCAGTTCGGGGATGGTCGGCTCCTTTGCCTGTTCCAGCGCTTCCAGCAGCGCCGCCTTTTTCTCTTTCAGGCCGGACAGCCAGCCCTTTAAGCTGCGTACCATCTGCCGGATAGACTGCATGAGGGAATTGGCGGCTTTGATGTCCCGGTTCAGGTTGCCGATGTTGGTCTGTATGCCTTTTTTCTCCAACTGGCTGACCGCTGGCCCCATGTGGACAGTGGGGATTTTATCAATCCCCTGTCGGACATAGGAGCGAAGGTCAAGGCGCTCCGGGCTGCCGATGGCTTCCAGATAGCGGTTCGCTGTGTCAGCCCAGCCCTGCCGCCATATCTCAGCGTACTTCTGGTCGTTCCAGTCCACGGTATCCTCCTTGTGGCTTTTCCATCTGCCGGACGCAAGCCGGATACGCTCGCCGTTCTCGTCAAGGTCGTAGACCTTCCGGCTCTTGGGAAGCCACTTGCCCTGTTCGTCCATCGCCCGCATGGTAAGAAGGATGTGGGCGTGGGGATTTCCGTCCCCCTTGTCATGGATGGCAAAATCGGCAATCATGCCCTTGGAAACGAAAAACTCCCGGCAGTAGTCCCGGATAAGGTCGGCGTACTGTTCCGGGGGAAGTTCCCTCGGTATGGCAAGCA
>OLIV01001501.1_pt1 | contig 11200 bp, 9 predicted proteins | sample 1601411 | NCBI WGS metagenome assembly OLIV01 (sample SAMN03922450, study PRJEB24848) | human gut metagenome | isolation source: stool sample | host: Homo sapiens | place: Germany | collected 2009-11 | reverse complement strand
CCCTGGGCTAGGAGCTTCTGCCCTTTCAGGGCGTGTGGGTAAATCCTTGCGTGCGATTACTCGTACTCCTGCCAGCTCTTAATCTGAAGCTGATCCTGGCTCAATGTGCAGAATGCCTCGATGAAGGCGGAAGCCAGACGGGCATTGGTGATCAGAGGAATGTTGTGGTCGATGGCGCCACGACGGATTCTGTAACCATTGGTCAACTCACGCTTGGTGTGATTCTTAGGAATATTGACGATGAGGTCGAACTTGTGGTCGGCAATCATCTGCATCACGTTAGGAAGATCCTTGTGGTCTTCATCAGGCCATCCTACGGCTGTAGCCTTCACGTTGTTGTCGTTGAGAAACTTCGCTGTGCCGGCTGTTGCATAGATGGTGTAACCGTTCTTCACCAGCGCCTGGGCAGCGTCGAGCAGAGAAGCCTTCTCCTTCGCACCACCGCTTGAAAGCATGATGCCCTTGTCCTTAGAAGGAATCTTGTAACCGGTAGCAATCAATGAGTTAAGCAATGCCTCCTCGAAAGTATCACCCATACAACCTACCTCACCGGTAGAACTCATGTCCACACCCAAAACAGGGTCGGCGTTCTGCAAACGGGCGAATGAGAACTGTGATGCCTTCACACCCATACGGTCGATATCGAAAGCAGACTTATCCGGTTTCTGATATGGAGCATCGAGCATGATGCGGGTAGCCGTCTCGATGAAGTTGCGCTTCAATACCTTGCTCACGAATGGGAATGAACGGGATGCACGGAGGTTACACTCGATTACCTTCACATCGCGACCCTTAGCCAGGTACTGGATATTGAAAGGACCCGAGATGTTGAGCTCCTTGGCGATGGCACGTGAAATCTTCTTGATCTGACGGGCTGTAGCGAAGGAAATCTGCTGGGCAGGGAAGGTCATGGTGGCATCACCGGAGTGAACACCTGCATACTCTACGTGCTCTGAAATACCATACTCTACAATCTCACCGTTCTGAGCCACACCGTCGAACTCAATCTCGTTGGTCTCTGTCATGAACTGGGAGATAACTACTGGGTATTCCTTAGAAACCTCAGAAGCTGCCTCCAGGAAGCGACGCAACTCATCATCATCGTGGCAAACGTTCATGGCTGCACCGGAAAGAACGTAAGATGGACGAACGAGAACAGGATAGCCTACCTCGTCGATGAACTTCTGAACATCCTCCATTGATGTGAGGGCGCTCCACTTAGGCTGGTCGATACCCAACTTATCGAGCATGGCAGAGAACTTACCGCGGTTCTCGGCACGGTCGATGTTGACAGGAGATGTACCCAGAATTGGCACAGACTGGCGATGGAGCTTCATAGCCAGGTTGTTTGGAATCTGACCACCTACAGAAACAATCACGCCACGTGGTGACTCCAGGTCGATGACATCGAGTACACGCTCGAATGAAAGCTCATCGAAGTAGAGACGGTCGCACATATCGTAGTCGGTAGATACGGTCTCCGGGTTGTAGTTGATCATGATTGACTTGTAACCCAACTTGCGGGCTGTATTGATGGCGTTTACTGAACACCAGTCGAACTCTACAGAAGAACCGATGCGGTAAGCACCCGAACCGAGAACGATGACAGACTTCTCGTTCTTGTAGTAGTTGATGTCGTAACCCTCTACAGCGTATGTCATGTAGAGATAGTTGGTGAGGTCAGGATGCTCGCTAGCCACAGTAGGGATGCGCTTTACGGCAGGCAGAATGTTCAACTTCTTACGCTGGGCACGAACTGCCAGCACCTCCTTCTCCATATTTGTGTTCTGAGTCTTCAATACGAAGCGGCCAATCTGGAAGTCAGAGAAGCCCAATACCTTAGCCTCGCGCAATACCTCGGCAGGAATCTCCTCCAGAGTATTATATTCAGAAAGCTTGTGCTTGAAATCTACGATATTCTTCATGCGCTCGATGAACCAAGGGTCAATCTTGGTCAACTCCTCGATGCGCTCGATGGTGTAACCTTCCTCCAAAGCCTGGGCGATGGCGAAGATACGGAGGTCGGTAGGGTTGGAAAGTTCCTCATCCAGGTTATCAAACTTGGTGTGGTCGTTGCCAACGAAACCGTGCATTCCCTGACCAATCATACGGAGACCCTTCTGGAGCATCTCTTCAAAAGAACGGCCGATAGACATAATTTCGCCTACAGACTTCATGGAAGAACCAATCTTGCGGCTTACACCGGCAAACTTGGTAAGGTCCCAACGAGGAATCTTACAGATCATATAGTCGAGTGATGGAGCCACATAAGCTGAGTTAGGAGTACCCATCTCACCAATCTGGTCGAGCGTATAACCGAGGGCAATCTTAGCTGCAACGAAGGCGAGCGGATAACCGGTAGCCTTAGAAGCGAGGGCAGAAGAACGGCTCAAGCGAGCATTGATCTCGATGATACGATAGTCGTTGGTCTCAGCGTTGAAAGCATACTGGATGTTGCACTCACCCACGATGTTGAGGTGACGCACGCACTTCACGGCGATGTCCTGCAACATCTTCACCTGCTCGTCGGTAAGAGAACAGGTAGGAGCCACCACGATAGACTCACCGGTGTGGATACCCAGTGGGTCGAAGTTTTCCATAGAGGCAACGGTGAAGCAACGGTCGTTAGCATCACGGATGCACTCGAACTCAATCTCCTTCCATCCCTTCAGGCTCTCCTCAACGAGTACCTGAGGTGCGAAAGTGAAGGCAGATTCAGCAATCTCCTTGAACTCCTCTTCGGTCTTGCAGACACCGGAACCGAGACCACCCAGCGCGTAGGCAGAACGGATCATGATAGGGTAGCCGATGTTGCGTGCCGCAGCCACAGCCTCCTCCATGTTCTCGCAAGCGTGGCTTACAGGAACCTTGAGGTCAACCTTGTTAAGCTCCTTTACGAAGAGGTCGCGGTCTTCCGTGTTCATGATAGCCTCTACCGAAGTACCCAACACATCCACACCGTACTCCTTGAGCACACCGCTGAGGTAAAGCTCTGTACCCACGTTCAAACCCGTCTGTCCACCCCAAGCCAGCATGATGCCGTCTGGGCGCTCCTTCTTGATAATTTCAGTTACAAAAAAAGGTGTCACCGGCAAGAAATAAACCTTGTCAGCAATACCTTCACTTGTCTGAATTGTAGCAACGTTTGGATTAATGAGGACGGAACTAATACCCTCCTCGCGCAAAGCCTTGAGAGCTTGCGAACCGGAATAGTCAAACTCACCTGCCTGGCCGATCTTCAAAGCACCGGAACCCAGAACGAGGACTTTCTTAAGCTGTTTCTTCATCATTAAATATAACTATAAGTTTGTTCTTTATATGTCTTGTTATTTATGTTTTTAGCAACTAAACTGTATTTGCGTTAGTTCACAAATGGTAGACACTCTATTTCTAGATGCAAAGTTACGCTATTTATTTGATTATTCCAAATTTTCTACAATTCTTTACAGTTAAATAACATCAATTATTATTATTTCTTCTCTAGAATGTCGTATTTTTGCAATTATTTTGTTACTTTTGCAGCGGCTTTTAGTCATGTAGAAAAAGAATAAAAAATAGCAAACAAGATAAATATAACAACAATGAAAGTCGGATTATTCGTCCCTTGTTATGTGGATGCCCTTTACCCTGAAGCGGGTGTGGCTACATACAAGTTGCTTAAGCATTACGGACTAGACGTGGGTTATCCCGAAAAACAGACTTGCTGCGGCCAGCCAATGGCTAATGCCGGTTTTCAGGACAAGTCGGAGAAGGTCATAGAGACATTTGATGAGCTGTTCAAGGATTACGATTATATCGTAGCTCCTTCAGCCTCATGTGCTGCTTACGTAAAGGTGTATTATCCTAAAATCCTTGAGGGTAAGCACGAGTGTATTTCCTCAAAGAAAATCATGGATGTTGTGGAGTTCCTTCACGATGTGCTGAAGGTGGATCATGTGCCGGGCAAGTTCCCGCATGTGGTGAGTGTGCATAACAGTTGCCACGGTGTGCGCGAATTGGGATTGTCATCTCCTTCTGAGCGCCACATCAAGCCGTTCAATAAGATTATCGACCTTTTAAATATGGTGGAAGGCATTACCATCCACGAACCGGAGCGCAAGGATGAGTGTTGCGGATTCGGCGGTATGTTCTCTATTGAGGAACCTGCCGTTTCTACCCGTATGGGCGAGGACAAGATCAAGCGCCACATGGCTACAGGTGCCGAGTATGTAACGGGTCCGGATTCTTCCTGCCTGATGCACATGGCGGGAATCGCCAAGAAAGAGAAGATGCCGATCAAGTTTATTCATGTTGTTCAAATATTAGCTGCAGGACTATGAGTACAGAACATTCCAAGAGAGCTGCGAAGTTTACGCAGAACGTAGAGAAGACCACCTGGCACGACGCTACCTTCTGGTCTGTTCGTCAGAAGAGAGATAAGATGGCGCAGGAACTCCCTGAGTGGGAAGATCTCCGTGAGCATGCGTCTGAAATCAAAATGCATACGATTACCCATCTTGCCGATTACCTCGATATGTTTTCCAAGAATCTGGAGAGCCGTGGGGTGAAGGTTCACTGGGCAAAGGATGCACAGGAATTTAATGAGATTGTGCTCGGTATCCTGAAGGACCATAACGTGAAGAAGATGGTGAAGTCGAAGTCGATGCTCACCGAGGAGTGCGAGATGAATCCTTATCTGGAGCAGCACGGCATTGACGTGGTGGAGACCGACCTGGGTGAGCGCATCATCCAGCTCTTGCATCAGAAGCCTAGTCATATCGTGATGCCTGCCATCCACCTGAAGCGTGAGGAGGTAGGTAAGATGTTCGAGGAGAAGGGTATCTCCAAAGAAATCGGCAACTACGATCCTACTTACCTGACCCGCTGTGCCCGTCATCATCTCCGCGACCAGTTTATGGAAGCTGGAGCAGGTATGACCGGATGTAACTTCGGTGTGGCTGCCACCGGCGATTGCGTGGTTTGCACCAACGAGGGTAATGCCGATATGACCACTTCCATGCCTAAGCTCCATATCGTAGCGATGGGTATTGAGAAACTGGTTCCTGATTATAAGTCATTGGCTGTGTTCCAGCGCCTGCTTTGCCGCTGCGGAACCGGTCAGCCTACCACCGCCTTCACTTCTCATTTCCGCCAGGCTCGTCCGGGTGCTGAGATGCATGTAGTATTGGTGGATAACGGCAGAAGCGATATTCTCGCCGATAAGGACCACTGGCAGACGTTGAAATGCATGCGCTGCGGTGCCTGCATGAATACCTGTCCGGTTTATCGTCGTTCAGGTGGTTACAGTTACACCTATTTTATACCGGGTCCTATTGGTGTGAACCTGGGTATGCTGAAGAATCCTCAGAAGTACAGCGACAATGTTTCAGCCTGCACCTTGTGCCTGTCTTGCGACAATGTCTGTCCTTCCAAGGTAGGACCGGGTTCGCAGATTTACGTATGGCGTCAGAGTCTGGAGAGATTGGGCAAGGCAGATCCTGTGAAGAAGGCGATGTCGAATGGTATGAAGTATCTCTTCGACCGTCCTGCGCTCTACACCACAGCCCTGAAGTTTGCGCCACTCGCCAATCTGATTCCTGAATGCTGCACGCACTTCAGCAATTGGAATGCCTGGGGCATCGGTCACGCCATGCCTGAGTTTGCAAAGAAGAGTTTTCATCAATTGTGGAAGGAGGGAAAAGTAAAATGAAGAAAGAAGATTTCCTGAACAAGTTGCGTAAGAATACGCACGTTCAATTCGATATGCCTGCCGTAGATGTGAAGGGTATCCAGTATGAGGATACGCTGAAACAGTTTATTGAGATGACGGAATCGGTAGGTGGCCATGTGATAGAGGCGAAGGAGGGTGAGAGTCTGGATGAGCTGGTGAAGAAGGCTTATCCGGAAGCTAAGGTCTTTGCCTCTCATCTGCCAGAAATCACGATTGCCCAGAAGAATCCTGATACCGTGGCTGAGGCCAACGACCTGAATGGTACTGATGTGGGTATTGTCCGGGGTGAAGTGGGTGTTGCCGAGAATGGCTGCGTCTGGATTCCTCAGACCATGAAGGAGAAAGCGGTGCTTTTCATCTCCGAATATCTCGTGATATTCCTTCAGAAAGATAAGGTAGTTAACAATATGCACGAGGCTTATGCCCGTATTGAGATGGATCCGAAGTACAATTTCGGTACTTTCATCAGTGGTCCGTCAAAGACTGCCGATATTGAGCAGGCACTGGTTATGGGTGCGCAAGCTGCTCGTGGTGTGACAGTTATACTGATTTAGTTTATAGTTGAAAGTTGATAGTTTATAGGGCTTAGCCGTTCGCAAGATTGCTATAAACTATCAACTTTAAACTTTCAACTATTATAAGTTCCATTCGTAGGTGTCATAAACCACGCCTCTTCCTCCGAAACCTTCTTTCTGATAGATGAGGCTGGTGTTGAGCACCTTTCCTCCTTCTTCATTAGATGTTCCGAAATCGAAATAATCAAAATCCTTATACCTTATATTAATGAGATTCAGAAACAAAGCATCGAGAGCATGCGCCTTTTTTCCCTCTTCTGATGCGGAAATATACTGTGTGTGAACCACTTTTCTGCTGATGTACAGAACGGTTCCGCCTAGCATCTTGCCAGATTCTTCTCGGGCAACATACAGTTTGATATTGTCAGGGAAAGATGTTTTCAGTCTGCTCATCTCTTGCAAGGTATGAACAGGATGAGCCTGATAGGTGTTCATCAGGTTTTCGGTTAAAATGCTCCAGAACGTTTTGTAATCCTCACTTTCTTCAATGAAGATTCCTTTTTCCAGGGCTTTCCTTGCGCCCGATTTTCTGATATTATACCATTTCAGCGGATGCTTCAGGTCGATGACAGCCGCAATGTTTCTGGCGCAGATTTGCGCCCGGCATTCCTTGAAGAGGGCATAGAGGTCTTCTTCGGCTGGCAGTTGCTGGTAAATCCAGGGTATCGGTTTGTAGATGCACTTCCGGAAACCTGCCTGCTTCAGGTATGTGTTGATGGCAACGAAAACCTGACAGATATTTTCTGCTGAGGCGTGTCCGGTAGTGAGCAGTCCGGCATAGGTGAGTCCCTGATGAGAATAGAAAATATCTCCGTCCTCATTGGCAGGGAGCAAGGCATAGAGCTTGTTGTTGTGGAAAATCATGAGCGAATGGTCATGGAAACGGTCGCTGTGATAATCCATGTAGGAGCGGTTGAGAAGGAAGGTGGCGTTGCGTGCATGTTCTACATAAGCATTCCAGACTTCCTTGTCTGCATCGTTGTATTTTCTGATCTCAAACATGATTTTTAGCGTTATTGATTCTCGGTCTTTGAGAGATTAGGACTTTGGGATGAACTGACGAATTTGAGATATTCGTCATATTCGCGTATATAGTCTTCTTCCTCAAACTTGTGGGAAGCCAGAACCAGACACAATGAGCCGGAAGAGAAATCATCCAGTGTTCGCCAGATATTGACATCCACGAACAGTCCCTCCCAAGGGTGGTTGAGATGATAGGTCTTCTTCTGTTCTCCATTATCCAGTGTTACCGAAAAGGAACCGCTGGCTGCTATGATGAATTCCTGGCATTTCTTGTGAGCATGGCCACCGCGACTTTCTCCGCCCGGAACATCATAGGTCCAGTAGGTACGGGCAATGGCAAAGGGAATATGCGTCTCTCCCTCTGCCACTGTCAGGTTGCCTCTTGGGTCGAATATCTTGGGTAATGTGATAATTCTTCCTAATTCTTTCATGTCTATTTCTTCATGTATGGGTCGGTTCCCAATACAGTCTTTGCCAGGCGCTTTGCCTTGTCGCGGAGCTGATTGAGGTCATCGCCCTTTTCGCCGTAGCAGAGAACGACGCCCATGCGGCGACCTACGTGAGCCTCTGGCTTGCCGAAGATACGGATGCGGGTGTGGTCTTCCTTCAGGGCATCGAGCATATTGTAGTTTAATGGCTTGGTGCTTTCCTCTGGCGAGAGGATGACGGCAGAACAGCCGATGTGCTCCAGATGGATTCCGGCGATAGGCAAGCCCATCACGGCACGGAAGTGGAGCTCAAACTCGCTCAGGTTGGTGGTGTGACCGAGGGTTACCATACCTGTATCGTGTGGACGAGGACTCAACTCTGAGAAGATAACCTCGCCCTGCTTGCTCAGGAAGAACTCTACGCCCCAGAGACCGGCACCAGTCAATGCCTTGGTTACTTCACCTGCAATGTGCTCAGCCTTCTTCAAAGCCTCTTCAGAAATCTGGAATGGCTGCCAACTCTCGCGGTAGTCGCCGCCCTTCTGTACGTGGCCGATAGGTGGACAGAAGAGGGTAGGACCGTCTTTCTGGGTGACGGTGAGCAGGGTGAACTCAGAATCGAAGTCGATAAATTCCTCGATGATTACTTCCTTCACGTCGCCACGACCTTCTTCCATTGCCTCCTTGTAAGCCTCCTTCAGTTCATCATCGTTGTGAACATAGCTCTGACCATGGCCGCTTGAACTCATCAGAGGTTTCACTACGCATGGGAAACCGATTTCATCGGCAGCGTTCTTAAACTCCTCGAAGGTCTTGGCATAGAAATACTTGGCGGTGCGTAGACCCAGTTCCTTGGCGGCAAGGTCGCGGATGGCACGGCGGTTCATGGTGTAGTTTACGGCACGGGCAGAAGGCACAACCTGGATGCCCTCCTTCTCGAAGTCGAAGAGTCGCTCGGTGCGGATAGCTTCAATCTCAGGCACGATGATGTCTGGGTGATGTTTCTCTACCACTGCGGTCAATGCGTCGCCATCGAGCATCGAGAACACTTCTCGCTCGTCGGCTACCTGCATGGCTGGTGCATTGTCATACTTGTCGCAAGCGATGACGTACTGTCCTGCTCGCTTTGCGGCGATGGTAAATTCTTTGCCCAGTTCGCCTGAGCCCAAAAGCATAATCTTCTTCATTTATATGATGTTTAATATTTTATGTCCCTAAAATTAATCCCTAATCACTAATAATTAATCACTACTAATTAATCACTAAGTCCGAACTTCTTTCTGATAAATTCTGCGATAAACTTCTCTGTTTCTTCGATTCCCAGATGGCTGCTGTTGATGCATAGGTCGTAGCTCTCGCTGTGTCCCCACTTCTTGCCTGTATAGTAATCGTAGTAAGAGGCGCGCTGCTCCTCGTGGCTTTCGATGAACTTGCGGGCGCTGGCTCTGTCGATGTTCTTTCGCTTGCATACTGCCTTGATGCGGTCGTCGATGTTGGCGGTGATGAAGATGTTGATCACATTCTTGTAATCACGCAGTACATAGTCGGCGGTTCTGCCCACAAACACGCAGTTGCCCTCATCGGCAGCCTTTCTGATGGCGTCGCTCTGGAACTTGTACAGACCTTCCTGCGAGAAGTCGTTGTGATAGAAATTGTTATCGCTCAGGAAGGGCAGATGGGTATGGAAGAGAGACTTGAAGAATCCCTTCTGCTCATCGTTCTGCTCGAAGAATTTCTCAGAGAATCCACTCTCCTTGGCGGCAAGATTCAGCAGCTCACGGTCGTAACATTTGCAACCGAAATCCTCCGCCAGCTTCTCGGCGATGATATGGCCGCCGCTACCTATCTGGCGACCTACGTTTATGATAATCTTATTCATAATTTATAGTTTATAATTTATAGTTTATAGGGCAATCTTGCTAAACGGCGAAGCTGCTATTAACTATTAACTTTTAGCTGTTCTTGGTGTTGTCTTTTCAGCTTGTTCATGTACCATACCATGACGACTCCGGCGATGACTGCTGCAGAGAAATCAGAGATAGGCATGCTGTACCATACACCATCAATGTCCCATATCATCGGCAGGAAAGCCAGGAGCGGCAGGAGGATGAGCAACTGTCTCGACAAGGAGAGGAAGATACTGATCTTCACCTTTCCGATGCACTGGAAGAAGTTGGTGATAACCATCTGGAACCCGATGACCGGGAAGCAGAACATCACTACTCTGATCGCCTTGATGCCTAAGTCTATCAGATGCTTATCGGTAGTAAACATTCTCGCGCAGTAGTAAGGCAGGAACATCGCTATCAGCCAGCCCGTTACCATGATGGCGGTGGCGGCAATGATGCTCAGGTTCAGTACGCGAATCAGTCGGTCCAGTTTCTGGGCTCCATAGTTGTATCCGGCGATAGGCTGCATTCCCTGGTTTACGCCGAATACGAACATCACGAACACCATTGCAATACCATTGGCTATTCCGTAGGCACCCACGGAGAGGTCGCCTCCGAAACGCACCAGCTGGTTATTGATGAAGATGACGATGATGCAGGCGCACACGTTCATCAGGAAAGGCGAAATGCCGATGGCAAGGATATTATCCACGAGCTTCCTCTTCAGTTTGTAGATTCCTTTCTTGAAGTGGAGCAGCTCATTCTTATTACTGAAGAGCTTGATTTGCCACATCAGCGCCATCAGCTGCGAAAGGATGGTGGCGATGGCGGCACCCTGTATTCCCCATTTGAAAACGAGGATGAAGAGGGCATCCAGTATCACGTTCATCACCACCGTGAAGATGGTGGCGTACATCGCCTGCTTGGGTTTGCTCGCGGCTCGGAGCAGGGCGTTCATGCCGAAATACATGTGGCTCACCACGTTGCCCAGCAGGATGATGACCATATACTCATGGGCATAGATGAGCGTCTGGTCGCTGGCTCCGAAGAATCTCAGGATAGGGTCGAGGAAGAGCAGACAGATGATGCTCAGTCCGATACCGATGATGAGATTCAGAGAAATTGTGTTACCCAGAATGTTTTGCGCTGTGGCATAGTCTTTTTGTCCCAGCTTCACGCTGATGGCAGTAGACGCTCCTACGCCCACACCGGCTCCGAAGGCAGCGGTGAGGTTCATGAAGGGGAAGGTGATGGCAAGACCTGAGATGGCCATGGCTCCCACACCCTGACCGATGAATACTCGGTCAACGATGTTGTAGAGTGAGGCGGCGGTCATCGCAATCATCGCTGGCAGGGCATACTGAAGGAGCAGCTTACCCACCGGCTTCGTACCTAATTCTAATGTCGCTTGTTTATTTTCCATTTATATCTGTTTTTTCCTCATAGCCGCTCGCCCTGCTTCTTTCAGAATGCAATTGCAGTGGCTACTTGTCTGCAAAAGTACAAAAAATATCTGATACCTTATTATATATATGAGAAAAACTTGCATTTCATGATAAAAACTTCCCTTTTCCT
>OLIV01001499.1_pt1 | contig 11212 bp, 8 predicted proteins | sample 1601411 | NCBI WGS metagenome assembly OLIV01 (sample SAMN03922450, study PRJEB24848) | human gut metagenome | isolation source: stool sample | host: Homo sapiens | place: Germany | collected 2009-11 | reverse complement strand
GTTAAATTCCTTGTGAGCTTCGCCATACTGTTTGACATACTCTAAAGATAACGCCACATCTGAAATCTGATCGGCACTCATGCGTGAGCTTGCGTCAGCTCTGGTCTTGTAACCATTCTTAAAATCTGTATTGATGTCAATACAATCGGATAACTTCTTCTTTGCTCTTTTTTCAGCCCTTGTTTCATTAAAGTCTGCAACAAATCTTTTATTTCTGGTTGCTCTCTTAGCACAACCTTTTCTGATGTTTCCATCTTTAACTCCTCCTATCGCTCTTTTGGTCGTATCTGCGGTTTCATAGTTGGTAGCTCCCGACAGTAGTCTGGATAGTTCAGACGGATTGCCTCAAAAAAATACGGAGCATATCCACATTCAAATATCTCATAAGGTGTAGACAATTTTTCCTTTCCAAATAGAAAAAGAGACTGTTATTTCACAGCCCCTGTAATAAATCTTTTACCCCAACTCTTGACAAAGAGCCGAAAAATAAGCGTACCACTATTTCTAATGATACGCTTATCTTATTTCATTTTTTAATTAAGTTCTATGAGAACTCCTATTTATTTGCGATAGCTGCCTGTGCTGCTGCCAGTCTTGCGATCGGCACACGGAACGGTGAGCAGGATACATAGTCAAGACCAAGTTTGTTGCAGAATTCTACAGAACTCGGATCTCCGCCGTGCTCTCCACAGATTCCTACGTGAAGATTCGGATTAACCGGTTTTCCTAATGTGATCGCCATATCCATCAGCTTACCAACGCCTGTCTGATCCAGTTTTGCAAACGGATCGTTCTCGAAGATCTTAGCATCGTAATAAGCATCAAGGAACTTACCTGCGTCATCACGAGAGAATCCAAATGCCATCTGTGTCAAGTCGTTTGTACCGAAGCAGAAGAAGTCAGCTTCTTTTGCGATCTCGTCTGCTGTAAGAGCAGCTCTCGGGATCTCGATCATTGTACCTACTTCATATTTCAGGCTGCTGTTTGCTGCTGCGATTTCAGCGTCTGCTGTCTCAACAACGAACTTCTTAACATATTTTAACTCTTTTACATCGCCTACGAGCGGAATCATGATCTCCGGTTTTACTGTCCAGTCCGGATGAGCGTTCTGTACATTGATCGCTGCGCGGATAACAGCTCTTGTCTGCATCTTAGCGATTTCCGGATATGTCACTGCCAGACGGCATCCACGATGTCCCATCATCGGGTTAAACTCGTGCAGGCTGTCGATAATTGCTTTGATCTGATCAACTGTCTTGCCCTGTGCGTCAGCCAGTTTCTTGATGTCCTCTTCCTCTGTCGGAACGAACTCATGAAGCGGCGGATCAAGGAAACGGATTGTAACCGGATTTCCTTCAAGAGCCTCATAGAGAGCCTCGAAGTCACCCTGCTGCTCCGGAAGGATTTTTTCAAGAGCCGCTTCTCTTTCCTCTACTGTTTCAGAGCAGATCATCTCACGGAAAGCGTCGATTCTGTTGCCTTCAAAGAACATATGCTCTGTACGGCAAAGTCCGATACCTTCTGCTCCAAGTTCGCGGGCTTTCTTAGCGTCAGCCGGTGTATCTGCGTTTGTACGAACTTTCATTGTTCTGTATTTATCAGCCCATCCCATGATTCTTCCGAACTCACCTGCGATCGTAGCATCTACTGTCGGGATGATTCCGTCATAAATAGCTCCTGTAGATCCGTCAAGAGAAATGCTGTCTCCCTCGTGGAACTCTTTTCCTGCTAATGTGAATTTCTTGTTTGCTTCATCCATTGTGATGTCTCCGCATCCAGATACACAGCATGTACCCATACCACGTGCAACAACGGCTGCGTGAGATGTCATACCACCGCGAACTGTCAGGATACCCTGTGCGGATTTCATACCTGTGATGTCTTCCGGTGATGTCTCAAGACGAACAAGGATTACTTTTTCTCCTCTTGCAGCCCATTCAACAGCGTCGTCAGCTGTGAACACGATCTTACCGCAAGCAGCTCCCGGAGATGCTCCAAGTGCTTTTGCCATCGGTGTTGCGGCTTTCAGTGCGGCAGCATCGAACTGCGGATGGAGAAGTGTATCAAGGTTTCTCGGATCGATCATAGCTACAGCTTCTTCTTCTGTTCTCATTCCCTCGTCAACAAGGTCACAAGCGATCTTAAGAGCTGCCTGAGCTGTTCTCTTACCGTTACGAGTCTGAAGCATGAACAGTTTACCATGCTCTACAGTAAACTCCATGTCCTGCATATCTCTGTAGTGTGTTTCAAGTGTTTTGCACACATCTTTGAACTGTGCGAACGCTTCCGGGAATTTCTGTTCCATCTCGGAAATGTGCATCGGTGTACGAACACCTGCAACTACGTCTTCGCCCTGTGCATTTGTAAGGAACTCTCCGAAAAGTCCGTTCTCTCCTGTAGCAGGGTCACGTGTAAATGCAACACCTGTACCACAGTCATCTCCCATATTTCCGAATGCCATCATCTGTACGTTGACAGCAGTTCCCCATGAATACGGGATATCATTGTCACGGCGGTATACGTTTGCTCTCGGGTTATCCCATGAACGGAATACAGCTTTAACAGCTCCCATTAACTGCTCTTTTGCGTCTGACGGGAAATCTGCTCCGATCTTCTCTTTGTACTCAGCTTTAAACTGTCCGGCAAGAGTCTTAAGATCTTCTGCTGTAAGATCAACGTCCTGAGTAACGCCTTTTTCTTCTTTCATTTTGTCGATAAGCTCTTCAAAGTATTTCTTACCAACTTCCATAACTACATCAGAATACATCTGGATGAATCTTCTGTAGCAGTCCCATGCCCAACGAGCATTTCCGGAAGCCTCTGCAAGAGTCTCTACAACTTCTTCGTTAAGACCGAGGTTAAGAATTGTATCCATCATACCCGGCATGGAAGCTCTTGCTCCGGAACGAACGGAAACAAGAAGAGGATTCTCTTTATCTCCGAATTTCTTTCCTGTGATCTCTTCCAATTTAACAATAGCGTCCATGATCTGACTCATAATTTCGTCGTTGATCTTTCTGCCATCTTCATAATACTGTGTACAAGCCTCTGTTGTTACAGTAAATCCCTGCGGTACAGGGAGTCCGAGACTTGTCATCTCTGCAAGGTTCGCGCCTTTTCCACCAAGAAGGTTTCTCATTGTTGCGTTACCTTCTGTGAACATATAAACCCATTTTTCCATGTCACAATGACCTCCTAAAAAATTTTGCAAATATTTCTGCTATAATTCGCATATAATATTCTAATGGTTTTATTCACTTGCGTCAAGCGTTTTGTCGGCTTTTGTCTGTCTTTTTGTCCATCTTTTCGTCTATTTTCCACACATATTTCCCACGATCTCCGATTCCGTAAAAATCAGCAAACGTAATCTTAAAAATCTTATTTTTCATAGAACTGATATCTATCTTACTTTTGATCATATATTGCCATATTCCCGAATGCGCAATATCTCCCTGAAGCAAAATTCCTTCCGGTACTCCGTCTTTCATGATCAGACGGCGATATACGTTTCTGTCTTCCTCGACAAAGATCTCATCCCCTTCTTCCTGTCTGATCCTTCCGAGGCAAAGAGTAACCAGTCCGAAAAAGTTGATCGTATTTTTCGCGGCAAATGTATCCGTATACTCTGTACCGACTCCGCACATATTTCTTGCCGCCGTCTGTCCCTGCTTCATCGCGTTCGGCCAGATGCCCGACAATCCCGTAACATCTCCCGCCGCATATACGTTCGGTACATTTGTCTCCATCTTAGAATTTACTTTGATTCCTCGTTCGACCTCGATCTCACTTTTTTCTAAAAACCCGACTGCCGGACGTACGCCAGCCGCCACGATGATGAGATCGCATAAAAGCTGTTTTCCCGTATCAAGAGTAACCGCACGAATCATACCGTCAGCTTCGCATACCGCGCCTTCGGCTTTGCATCCGAGATAAAATTGTACCCCTGCCTGTTCAAACAGTTCCTGATATGTCTTCGCCGCATGTGCGTCAAGCTGTACGGGAAGAATCTGTTCCGCCATCTCCACGACAGTCACCTTTTTCCCTCGCTCGATCAATCCGTACGCTGCATCCAGTCCGACAAGTCCTGATCCGATAATCAGAATTTTTTCCGCATCTTCCGCCATTTTATCGATCTCCTGCGCGTCTTTCAAATGCCGGAGTCCAAATACATTTTTCGCTTTCCGAAGATCTCCTACAGGAGGAATAAAACTGTCTGCCCCTGTGGAAATGAGCAGTTTGTCATAACAGATCGATTCTCCTCCCTTTGTATCAACCATCTGATTTGCCGTATCGATAACTTCAATATGTCCGTATACTTCCGCGATCTGATTTTTCTCAAAAAAGTCTTCTTCCACAAACGACAACTCTTCCGCCGTCCTTTCGTGGGAAAGATATTTGTGCAGCATACAGCGGGAATGAACTTGCTCATCTGCCGAAATCATCGTAATCTGTGCATCTTTTTTCAGCTTTCTGATCTCTTTTGCGGCCATGATCCCCGCCGCTCCTGTTCCGATAATCACGTAGTTCATCCATCACACCTCCTCTACATGGATCGCGCCTTTCGGACACGATTTCACACAGTTTGGTTCCTGACCGTCAGACATACAAAAATCACACTTGATCACTTTTTTCTTTGTCATCCGATCCGGTTCAAGAACACCAAACGGACAATTCATCACACACATAAAGCAAGATCCGCATTTTGTCTCGTCATATGTCACGATCCCTGTTTCCGGGTCTTTCTGAAGCGCCCCGCTCATACATGACATTACGCATTCCGGCTCGTCACAATGCCTGCAGAACAAAGGTCTGTATGTGCCGTCGTCTCCTTTTAAAATATAATTTCTCGATTCGTTTTCCGGATCGGTCAGATCCAAATCATAAATTGTTCCCGGCGTTTTCCTGTGCGCCTGCATACATGCTGCCGAACAATTCTTACAGCCGTCGCATTTTTCATATTCTACAATAATCCTTCTCATGGAGCCGCCCTCCTATATATGAAGCGCGTCGCGCTTTTCCAGAATAATCTTTTCCAAAATATCGGCAGATTCTTTTGCGTCCGGATTAATGATAACTTGCCCGCCTGTCAATTCTTTCATATCTTCTGTCAATATTTTTACAGCCGCGCCGCTTCCCGTTACAAACGGCGGAAGTCCTAAATGAAGCGGAAGTCCTAACGCCAGACCGAAGCAGCCGTCCGCAAGAGCCTGCTCCTCAAGCCACTGCGCCGCCGAAAGCACGAGCGGAAGCTGAGGCAGATCGACGCCGATCGTCTCCGCAAGTTCCGTCGCCACGATCTCCAAACGTCCGATCGCAAGGCACGGTCCGAAATTAAGCACCGGAGGAATCCCCAGTTTTTCACATACTGCGCGAAGTTTCGGTCCTGCAAACTGTGCGGCTTCCGGCGTCATCAAACCGCAATTTTCAATTCCTCCCGAAGAACATCCTGCCGTCAAAACGATAATATCCCGGGCAATCAGCTCTTTCGTAAGTTCTACCGTAAGGACATCATGTCCTCCCGCCGTCAAGTTTGAACAGCCCACAACTCCCGCAACTCCTTTAATATCGCCTGATACGATCAGATCTACAAGCGGCTTCCAATTTCCGCCGAGAAATTCTTTCAAGGAACCTTCACTGACTCCTGTAAGTGTACGTTCATTGCCATGCTCTTCCATCAGATTCAGTTCTACCCGTTCTTCCGACGCACAATCCGCGCCTCTTCTCTCTTTATAAGAAAGAAGAACTTTATCTATAATTTCCTCCGTTACCTGCTCTCTGTTTTCAAAGTCAAATTCTTCCAGCTCTGCATTTGCTTTTTTCGCCACACTGTCAATACAAAGCTGTTTGATCTTCAATTCGTCACAGATCGGTTCGATTCCCGGCAAAGTACAGTTAAATTCCGAAATCACTGCATCGATTGCGCCTGTGGCGAGAATCGCTTCGCTCGTGTAGTTATTTCCGGCATGTCCGTCAAACACATCTTCATAATGCGCGCCTCGAAGCTGGAGATCTTGTCCGACACAAGTACATCCGACAAGCTTAAACCCTTTTGCTCCCGCCTGTTTTGCCTTTTCCGTAATATCCGCATCTGTAAGCCTTTCCTGAAGATATGTAAACATCGAATGCTGATGTCCTGTAATCATAATATTGATATAATCCGGATCGATCACCCTCAGACCGACCGGAGCCAGACGAAGCTTCGGTTCTCCGAGCACGATATCATTCAGAAGATTCGTCAATGTCAGCCCGTAAATACCTGTAGAAATTCCAAGTTTCAAACAATCTTTTAACATATCGACCGGATCTGAATTTAAGTTTGTCGAACATTTGACAACTCCATGACAGACTTCCGATTTTGCTCCGCCCGGAAGGATGCCGAGTTTTTCCCAGTTTTCATAACGAGGCGCATATGCCATTTTCTTTACAAGTTTCATTTTCTCATATTCGGGAAGATACAGATCCGCAAGAACCGCATCGGCAACTTTCTCTGCCCGGACGTACATATCCTCTTCTTCAATCTCAAAAAGAGCCGCCAGTTTATTTAATGCTCCTTCTCCTTTTATCCCACTCTTTTTCTGCGCTGCATTTTTCACATTTCTTGCCGTATTCTCTACGACATGGATATAGCACCCCGAGCCGGACGCTACCGCACGAAGAAAGTTTCTCGCAACGATCGTATCTGCATTTGCACCGCAGATTCCTCTCGGGGCATCCGGTGTGATTCTGCACGGTCCGTTTGAACAAAGCCGACAACATACTCCTTGAAGTCCAAAAGCACATTTTGTGCTCTGACCTTCCACTCTATGGTGAGACGTTTCCAGCGGAAGGTTTTTAATAAACCCCTCCAACGGCTTATCCGCACTTTCACAAGTCGTACATCCATAACATTGATTCATCTGTTCTTCCTCCTTAACACTTCATATAAATAGTTTTCTGCTGCGCACGTGAGTCTGTTTTAATGGATATTTTTAGTCCACTTTTTGTCGGAAAGAAAAGTGGGCATACACCCACTTTGTCATCTGTGTATCATTTTCTACACAGATGCTACTTTTTTAAAATATCAGCCATTGTCTTTTTTTTCAAAAGCTTTTCTACCGAATGCTGAATTCCAAGAAGTTCTCTGTGAACCGCACATCCCTCTTTGCTTTCATTTCTGATACAAGAGTGATGAACACATTCCATAACCGCAAAGTCCGGTTCGATTGCCGTTACTACGTCATACAATGTAAATTCGCCGATATCTTTTGCAAGCTGATACCCGCCCTTTGGGCCTCTGCGTATTTCGATCAATCCGGATTTGTTCATCTTTTGAAGAATCTTATAACCAAACGCCGATGGTATCTGTTCTAATTCACAAAGTTCTTTTATCGTTTTCTTACCGCCATCTTGTAAAGCTCTTATAACACGAATGGCATAATCACTCTCTTTCGTAAAGAGCACATCATCACCTGCTTTGTTAGAATTATATCAATGTAGAGTATTTTTGTCAACAATCCATTCTACACTTTCACCTGTTTTATTTCTTATTTTATATATTTTTTGTAACTTTTCACATCATCAGAATGTTTTTTACTGATGTTAATATAATTTCTTATATATTCTAAAAATATATTCCCGTGTATTTGTTCGATTATTCCATACGCAGGAATGCTCTATATCCTTTCACAGCCTCATACACATCGGCTTTGCTTGATACTTCATAAGGAGCATGCATGTTCAGTACAGCCACTCCGCTGTCGATCACTTCCATTCCATAATTGGCCATAATATAAGCGATCGTTCCGCCTCCGCCAAGGTCGACTCTTCCAAGCTCCGCAAACTGGTATGCCACCTGCGCCTCGTCCATCGTTCTGCGAAGAGCCGCAATATATTCGCCGTTTGCATCGTTAGAACCTGATTTTCCTCTGCTGCCTGTAAATTTATTAAACGTAATTCCATTTGCAAAAAATGCGGAACTGCGTTTTTCAAAAGCTTCTGCAAACATCGGATCAAACGCAGCGCTTACATCTGACGAAAGCATTTTTGAATTACTCAAAGCCCGGCGGACTTTTAATTCGGATTCACCTTCTGTCACGGCAATCAGCTCGGCAACTGTATTTTCAAAAAACCGGGAATGCATTCCCGTAGCTCCCACACTTCCGATCTCTTCTTTATCTACAAGCAGACAGCATCCTGTTTTTTTCGCTTCCGTCACATCCAGCATCGCAAATAAAGACGTAAACGCGCACACACGGTCGTCCTGTCCGTAAGAAAGATTCATACTTCTGTCAAGTCCGCAGTCACGGGCTTTTCCTGCCGGAACGATCTCCAGCTCCGCCGAATAAAAATCTTCTTCATCGATACCGTACATCTCTTTTAAAATATTGAGCACATTTTGTTTTACAGCGTCTTTTTCTTCTTTCTTGAGATCGTCCGCTTTCTCTATCGGACGGTTTCCGATCAAAAGATCTAATTTCTCGCCTTCGATCACCTGCGACGCTTTCTTTTCCAACTGTTCCTGGGCGAGATGAACAAGCAGATCTGTGATGACAAATACAGGATCATTTTCATCTTCTCCGATGGATACCTTCACAGTTTCTCCGTTCTTTTTGACGATGACGCCGTGCAGTGCGAGCGGCTGTGCCACCCATTGATATTTTTTTATACCGCCATAATAATGAGTATCAAGATAAGCAAGTTCTTCATTTTCATAGAGAGGATTTTGTTTCACGTCAATACGCGGCGAATCAATATGTGCTCCAAGAATATTCATTCCCTCAGAAATCGGTCTCTCACCGATTCTAAATAAAGCAAGCATCTTATTCATATTGACTGCGTATACTTTATCTCCCGCTTTCAGCGTTTCTCCTGATCTTAATATTTCTTCAAGATCCCGGTAACCTGCATCTCTTGCCATATTTACGCTAAGTTCTACGCACTCCCGCTCTGTCTTTCCGGCATCCAGGCAACGCTTGTACTTGTCATTGATTTCCTTTAGTTCCAAAATCTGTTCATCGCTGTATAAATTCCAGATATTTTTTCTTTCCATAAGGCAGTCCCCTTCTTTATTATTTTATGATCTTTTTTATTTTCACTTTATTATATACGATTTCTCTGTATTTTAAAAGTAAACAAACTTTTTAATTTTCAACCGGAAAACGCAGCCACATAAAGCGCCGAAAGACACTTTCCGGAACGCGGCGAGCGCCATAAAAAAACGCAGTTCCGAAAAAACGGAACTGCGTTTTTATTAAGCCGGAAATCAGACTTGAACTGACGACCCCTTCATTACGAGTGAAGTGCTCTACCTGCTGAGCTATTCCGGCATTAAGATTCGTACTAATACGAACCTTAATTATTATATCTTACTTTAATGTAAATTTCAACTACTTTTTTAGTTTTTTCCAAACGTTTTCCCCGTGGATTTTCCCGCCGCTAATTTTCCCCGAGGGTATTTCCATTTCCTTTTGTAGTTTCTTCATCCGTTTTCATATGAACTGTCAGCTGATTATACGGAATCTCTATACCTTCTTCATCAAAAGTCAGCTTGATCTCCTCAAGTATACGCCATCTTGTCGTCCAATACTCATCCGTCTTGACCCACGCCCGAAGTCCGATCACGACAGCGCTGTCTCCAAGCGAATCTACAAATACTCTTTTCTCCTCATCCTGAATGACAGACGGATCGTCACGCAGTTTTTCTTCTACGATCTGTTTCGCTTTGCGAAGATCCGCTTCGTAAGAAATGCCGACTTTCAAATCCAGTTTCCGCTCCGGTCTTGCGGTTACATTTGTAAGACTGTTATTTGTCAGTATACTGTTCGGAACAACTACCGTCTGGTTGTCGATCGTCGCCAGCTTTGTATAAAAGATCTGTATCTCTTTTACAGTTCCTTCGATATTTTCCTGTGTCACGATAATATAATCGCCTACGGTAAAAGGTTTTAAAACAAGTATTAAAATACCTCCCGCAAAATTAGACAGACTTCCCTGAACCGCCAGACCGATCGCAACACCTGCCGAAGCGATCAATGCCGCTACAGACGATGACTCTACCCCGAAGTTTGTTGCGATCATGAAGATCAATATAACGTACAAACTAAATTTGATCATAGAATCGACAAACTGTTTCACACCTGCATCAACATTGCTTCTCTCAAACGATTTTCTGATCACCTTTCTAATCCACTTGATCACTTTACTCCCGATAAAGAAAAAGATAAGCGCCAGAACAACTTTCACTCCGAAGCTGATCAGATTCGGTATATTGTCATGAAAAAACTCGATAAACCGGTTCACTTCTTCCGTTGCCTCAGCCGTCACTTCTCCGGCTGTTTCAAGAACATTATTCGCATCTGACTGCGACACATTTTTGCTGCCTGCCGCAGCCATAAGAAAGTGTCTGCCGAAAAACATTTGCGCTTTGCCAAGCACACTGATAAGATACCCCTGCATTCTATATTTTTCCTTTCATCTTTTATTTTTTACAATTCGATAAGATCTGCTTTTCTCTGTTTTTCCTGTTCCGTGTTTTTCTAAAAGAAATTTTATTTTAATGCAAGAAACGCGCACAAATTTCCCCGCTTATCACCTGTCTCCCGATGTGAATATAAGATCTTGCTATTGCAATGCGTACAGACATTCGTGACCGCAATATGTTCCTTGCAGATTCCCGATTCCCGAAAAACCGATTCGTTTGCTTTCCATAGATCAAGCTGATATTTTCCATTGTTTTTTCTGTAAAACAGATTATCCCAATCTTTTTCATCGAAAGCTTCTTTGAATTTTTCAATCACATCGCCGCTTACTTCATAGCAATCCTGACAGATCGAAGGTCCGACTGCCGCCAATATATCCGCCGGATCACACCCGAAATGTTCTTTCATAACACGAACCGTCTCTTTTCCTATCTTTCCGACAGTTCCCCTCCATCCCGAATGACTAAGACCGATGACTTTTTTTATCGGATCTACAAAATAAAGCGGAACACAATCTGCATAAGAAGTGACAAGACAAATCCCCGGCACGTTTGTCACAAGACCATCTACGTCTGTATAGTCCCGTTCGCGAACAATCCCTTTTCCTTTATCTTCTTCCGTGACAACACGCACATTTGCCGTATGTGTTTGGCGTGACAAGACCATATCGTGACAGTTTGTTCCGATTGCAGATGCGATCCTCTGAAAATTTTCCATGACGGCATCTTTGTCATCCCCTCTGTCAAAACTAAGGT
>OLIV01001497.1_pt1 | contig 11226 bp, 12 predicted proteins | sample 1601411 | NCBI WGS metagenome assembly OLIV01 (sample SAMN03922450, study PRJEB24848) | human gut metagenome | isolation source: stool sample | host: Homo sapiens | place: Germany | collected 2009-11 | reverse complement strand
GTTATAAAAGGCAGCGTTATGCAGCGCCCGCACCCCGGCGGGCAGGGTAACGCCCTGCACAAAATCCCCCGCAATGGGGTGGGGGTAAGCAGCAGGGCCGCGGCCGTCAACGCTCCAGAATCGGGCATCAGCAGGCTGGCTGCGCTGGTTCTGCGCAAAGCAGTAGGGGCCGATCTCCACAACAGGGAACCCTTCGATCTGCACTGGCAGCGCGGGGCAGGGGCTGTCCCCAAACACGCGCAGAATGCGCGCACCGCCGGGGCACGCCTGCCACAAAATACCAAGTGAACTGTTCAAACCATGACCACCTTCAACAACAAAACAAAAGCTTGACAATACCCACATTATAGCATACATTGAATAGGTAAGGAATAGAAAAAGCAGGGCGCGGCGGGAATTGAGGAAGAAACCGCGCCCCGCAAAGGACTGCGCACTGTGACAGGGCGGACAATGCCTGTGGCGGTGCGCTTACGTTATGTGGAGGATGTTTATGGCAAGAACGCCGGAGCAGAACAACGCAATTATTACAGGCAGCATACCGCGGCAGCTGCTGTTATTCTTTTTTCCCATCTGGCTGGGCACCATGTTCCAGCAGCTGTACAATACGGTGGATACCCTGATCGTCGGCAACTTTGTGGGTACCCAGGCGCTGGCGGCTGTGGGGGCAACCAGCTCTTTTGTGCAGCTGCTGGTGGGGCTTTTTGTGGGCCTATGCAGCGGCGCGGGGGTGATTATTGCCCAAAGCTTTGGCGCGGGGGACCACGATGAAGTGAACCGCCAGGTGCACACGGCACTGGCCCTTGCCATTGCGGGCGGCGCGGCGCTGACGGTGATCGGCCTGCTCATCAGCCGCCCAGTGCTGCGCCTGATGCAGACGCCGGATGAAATCGTGGGTATGGCGTCCGAGTATTTGCAAATCTACTTTATCCAACTTATCAAAAGTATCCATAAGAAAAATATTCTTCTAAAAGGTGATTTTCAGGAACAACGCAGTTACATTATTCCATATAAAGGCACAAAAATAGCATTATTTTCTATATTTCATCTACATCTTGTTCGATATATCTACATCTCATAACTTTGCAAGAAAATAAAGAAAGAATATAAACTTAAAAAACATACGATTATGGCAACAAAGAAATTACACTTCGAGACTTTACAGATTCATGTAGGACAAGAACAAGCAGACCCGGCAACAGATGCCCGCGCAGTACCTATTTACCAGACCACCTCTTATGTATTTCACAACTCCGCCCATGCAGCCGCACGCTTCGGCCTGCAGGACCCGGGAAACATCTACGGCCGTCTGACCAACTCCACTCAAGGAGTCTTTGAACAACGCGTAGCCGCTCTTGAAGGAGGAGTAGCAGGGCTGGCAGTCGCTTCGGGTGCCGCTGCCATCACTTATGCTTTTGAGAATATCACTCGTGCAGGCGATCATATTGTAGCAGCCAAAACTATTTACGGAGGAAGTTATAACCTACTGGCACATACCTTGCCCAGCTATGGCATCACAACAACATTCGTTGACCCAAGCGATTTGTCGAACTTTGAAAAGGCTATTCAGGAAAATACAAAAGCCGTATTTATCGAAACCCTGGGAAATCCGAATTCAAATATCATTGATATAGAAGCAGTGGCAGAAATAGCCCATCGCCACAAAATACCTTTGATTATTGATAACACATTCGGAACTCCGTATTTAATCCGCCCCATCGAACACGGAGCAGATATCGTAGTACATTCCGCAACAAAGTTCATTGGCGGACACGGTTCCTCATTGGGAGGAGTCATTGTAGATTCAGGAAAATTCGACTGGGTAGCTTCCGGCAAATTCCCACAACTGACCGAACCTGATCCATGCTATCATGGCGTACGCTTCGTCGATGCAGCCGGTCCGGCTGCCTATGCAATCCGCATCCGTGCCATTTTGCTGCGCGACACAGGAGCTACCATCAGCCCATTCAACGCTTTTATCCTGCTGCAAGGCCTGGAAACTCTTTCCTTACGTGTAGAGCGTCATGTAGAAAATGCATTGAAGGTAGTGAATTTCTTAAACAATCATCCAAAAGTGAAGAAAGTGAATCACCCGTCATTATCCAACCATCCCGACCATGCACTGTATCAACGTTATTTCCCGAACGGTGCCGGTTCTATCTTTACTTTCGAGGTAAAAGGCGGACAAGAAGAGGCACACCGTTTCATCGACAGTCTGGAGATTTTCTCCCTGCTAGCCAATGTGGCTGACGTGAAATCATTGGTGATCCACCCGGCGAGCACTACCCATTCGCAGCTCAATGCACAGGAGCTAGCCGAACAGGAAATTTATCCGGGCACCGTACGTCTATCCATTGGAACAGAACATATCGATGACCTAATTGCTGATTTGGATCAGGCACTTGCCAAAATCTAACATTCAATCATTGAACTTTCCATGACTGCGGGATGTTATATCTATAATAACATTAAAAACATTGCAGTCATGGAAAAATATTTAATACACAGCAACGAACTGCATCTGATAGACGCAGAGAAAATCCATCAAGCTGTAGAAAAGATGGTGGAATCACTCGATTTAGCCGCTGGCTCAACTACGAACTTTGATCTCTATCAGGTTGTGGAAAACTACTTTAAAGATCTTGAGAAAAGAAGGAAAATCAATCATGTACTGGGAATCAAAGAAGATAGATATGAACTAGCCGAAGATTTCGGCATTAAATAAAAGAAAGAAATTTATTCAATCACACCAGACAAGTTTATCCAAAAACGAGGGAGTTCCACTCAATGTGAAACTCCCTCGTTTTTTTTTGAATAATCGGCATATCATAATTAATTTCCCTGATGTACTGTAAGTTGCGGGAAAGGGAAGTTGATACCTTTTTCATTGAAGGTTTCGTAAATCGCTTTATTTATATCGAAATAAACACCCCAGTAATCTCCGCTATTTACCCATACACGTGCCACTACATTCACACTGCTGGCGTCCAGCGCATGAAGAGCCACAAAGGGAGCAGGTTCTTTCAGGATACGTTGATCAGCAGCAAGAATATCATAAACGATTTTCTGCACTTTCTCATAATCTTCTCCATAATCTACCCCAACAATCCATTCCACGCGACGAGTCACCTGATTACTATAGTTAGTTACCACTCCACTACTCATTGCACCATTCGGCACGTAAATCACTTTATTATCTGCAGTAGTCAAAATAGTATGAAAAATCTGTATTTCTTTCACTGTACCAGAAACTCCCTGACTTTCTATCCAATCTCCCACTTTATATGGCTTAAACAACAACACAATCAAACCTCCCGCAAAATTCTGTAAATTACCGGATAAAGCCATACCGACAGCAACACCGGCAGAAGCCAACAAAGCAGCAAACGAAGTTGTTTCAACTCCAAGAGCACCTACTACAGAAATGATTAACAGTACAGTCAACGTAATATTCACCAAGCTTTTTACAAAAGTCTTGATACTTATATCCACTTTTCTTTTATCCATCAAACGCCCGACAAACTTATTAAGCATAGAGATAAGGAAACGTCCGACGATAAAGACAATGACCGCAATCAGTATACGTTCTCCGGCACGAATACCAAAGTCTATCAGTTGTTGAGTAATCAACGAGAGTTTGTCCAATCCGTCAGCATTGGCAATCGCTTCTTTCATTAATTCATCTGCGGCCACTTGCACAGAATCCGCAGCTTGTGTTGCTTGTAATAATAGTAGCATAATTAAAATGTATATTAAATGAGTAAACAGTTATATTGCTATTTTAACAAAATACAAAGTTATATTGTTTTTAGTGAATCTAAAAGTTTTTTTTGCTTTCCTCCTGCAAAAGCAGTATTTTTGTAACCGATTCACTGGTAGGGGTGCCTTAACATGACGGGCTGAGAACATACCCATAGAATCTGATCCGGGTAATGCCGGCGTAGAGAACTAATTAGTAAGCAAGATGAAAAAAATTGTATGGATAGCCATCGCCTTATCGGGCGTAGGCATCACTGTTCATGCACAGACGAGTGTAAAGGATAGTATGAGAGTAGTAAACCTGCAAGAAGTGCAGGTAGTATCCACGCGTGCCACCGCCAAAACTCCCGTGGCATTCACCAATATAGGCAAAGCAGAATTGAAGAAGGTTAACTTCGGACAGGACATCCCTTATCTGTTAAGCATGACTCCTTCTACGCTGACTACATCGGATGCAGGAGCAGGTATCGGCTACACGACCCTTCGCGTGCGCGGAACCGACGGCACACGCATCAACATCACGGTAAACGGCATACCGATGAACGATGCTGAAAGCCATAATCTGTTCTGGGTAAATATGCCCGACTTTTCTTCCTCCGTAAAAGATATGCAAGTGCAACGAGGCGCAGGTACGTCTACCAACGGGGCAGGTGCCTTCGGAGCCAGCGTTAATATGCAGACTGAAGGTGCATCCATGAAGCCGTATGCCGAATTCAACGGTTCATACGGTTCATTCAACACGCACAAGGAAACGGTGAAAGTGGGAACTGGTTTGCTCAATAATCATTGGACGTTTGACGCCCGTCTTTCCAACATCGGTACGGACGGATACATAGACCGCGCTTCGGTAGACCTGAATTCTTACTACCTGCAAGGAGGCTACTTTGCAGAAAACACATCTGTGAAGCTGATTGCATTTGCCGGAAAAGAAAAGACATATCACGCCTGGGGATACGCAACCAAAAAGGAAATGGAGGATTTCGGCAGACGCTACAACCCCTGTGGCGAGATGTACACCGATGCCAACGGCAACAAGCATTTTTATGACGACCAAACGGATAATTATCTGCAAAAGAATTATCAACTTCTCTTCAATCACACTTTCTCAACGGCTTGGAACCTAAACGTTGCCTTACATTATACCAAAGGTGACGGCTATTACGAAGAGTACAAAGACGGCAGATCCCTTATAGAATATGGCCTGAAACCATTCACAATTGATGGAACCGAAATAACCAAAAGTGATTTAGTCCGTCAGAAGAAAATGGACAACAAATTCGGCGGCGGCGTTTTTTCTCTCAATTATACAGTCAACAGGCTGAATGCGTCTCTAGGAGGTGGTTTGAATCAATACCGGGGCAATAACTTCGGAAGAGTTCCTTGGGTGAAGAATTATGTGGGCACTCTATCTCCCGACCATGAATATTACCGCAATAAATCCAAAAAGACCGATGGCAATATTTATCTGAAAGCAAACTACGATCTTACCAGAGGATTAAGCGCGTATGCCGATCTTCAGTATCGACACATCGACTATACCATTGACGGCAACAATGATAAATATGACTGGAGCAAAAATGCCCTGCGTCCACTGGCAGTAGACAAGAAGTTCGATTTCTTTAACCCGAAAGTCGGATTAAACTGGAACATCACGTCCAACCATCGCGTTTATGCCTCTTTCTCGGTTGCTCAAAAGGAACCGACCAGAAACAATTATACGGATGGCGATCCGGATTCGTATCCCAAAGCAGAAAAATTACTCGACTATGAAGCGGGATATACTTTCGCCAACCAATGGCTGACAGCAGGTGCAAACTTCTACTACATGGATTATACCGACCAACTGGTTCTGACCGGAGCTTTAAATGACATCGGTGAAGCACTGACCGAAAACGTGCCGGACAGTTATCGTATGGGAGTCGAGCTAATGCTGGGAATCAAACCGTGTAAATGGTTTCAATGGGATATAAACGCTACATGGAGCAAAAACCGCATCCAGGATTTTGTAGAAAGCCTGCCGGGCTACCATTATAATGAAAACGGCAGTTCTACTTCCCTCCCGACTGTTCAGATCAAGCATAAAGACACTCACATCGCTTTCTCACCTGACTTTCTATTTAATAACCGTTTCTCATTCAATTATAAGGGATTCGAAGCGGCTCTGCAATCGCAGTTCGTAAGCAAGCAGTATATGACAAATGCGGAAGTAGAAGAATTGACTCTTGATAAATATTTTGTCAGTAACCTCAATCTGGCGTACTCCTTCCGTCCCAAGAAGGTGTTGAAAGAAGTCACGGTAGGGTTCACTGTGTACAATCTGTTTAATGAAAAATATGAAAACAACGGTTGGGCCTCGAGCGACTACACCGATACGGTGGAGAATCGGGGAAACTATGCCGGATATGCAGCGCAGGCAGGAACAAACGTTATGGGACATGTTTCTTTCCGCTTTTAATACCACAGGGCTATGGAATTGAATTTTCTGGAAATATTCGGTACGATTGTCGGGCTAGTCTACCTTTGGTTGGAGTACCGGGCAAGTATCTACCTTTGGATAGCAGGTATCGTGATGCCTGCCATCTATATCTTCGTATATTACAAAGCAGGACTGTATGCCGATTTCGGTATCAATATCTACTATCTGATAGCTGCCATCTATGGTTGGTTCTTCTGGATGTGGGGACACAGAAAGAAAAAAAGTCAACAGTCAGCAGATGCTTCAACCGGTGACAAACCCAAAGATCTTCCTATCGTGCATACTCCATGGAAATGTTACTTACCTCTTTTTCTGGTATTTATTGTTGCATTTATCGGCATTGCATGGATACTGATCGAATATACGGACAGCAACGTGCCCTGGCTGGATAGTTTTACCACGGCATTGAGCATTGTCGGCATGTGGATGCTGGCACGTAAATACGTCGAGCAATGGTTTGCCTGGATTCTTGTGGATATTGTCTGCTGCGGACTTTATATCTACAAAGACCTTTATTTTACTTCTGCTTTATACGGACTTTACTCCATTATAGCTATCTTTGGCTACTTTAAATGGAAAAAATTAATGAGCGTACAATGATAAGTGAACACTATACTCCCGAAGCCGTCATACTTGCCAACGGCGAATATCCTATGCATGTGCTTCCCCTGAAAATACTGGAAGAGGCTCAATTCGTGATTTGTTGCGATGGAGCAGCCAACGAATATATCTTACGTGGACATACTCCCGATATTATTATTGGCGACGGAGACTCTCTTTCGCCGGAAAACAAAACACGCTTTTCGGACATTATTCACCATATAGCCGATCAGGAAACAAACGACCAAACCAAGGCTGTCCACTTCCTGCAAGAAAAAGGCTACCGGAGAATAGCCATCGTCGGTGCTACCGGAAAACGGGAAGACCACACATTAGGAAATATCAGTTTATTGCTGGACTATATGAAAAGCGGTATGGAAGTACGAACTGTTACGGATTACGGGGTATTTATTCCCGCAAATGGCACGCAGACTTTTATGTCTCACACAGGCCAACAAATTTCCATTATCAATTTCGGAGCGAAAGGATTGAAAGGGGAAGGATTGGTTTATCCGCTTAGCGACTTTACGAATTGGTGGCAAGGAACTCTTAATGAAGCTACAAGCAATCGTTTTACCATTCAATGCACGGGAGAGTATTTAGTGTTTCTAGCTTCTATGTAAACCGATATTAATTCTCAAACATTCTCATCACTATGAGAAAAAATTCTCACTGCGATGAGAAAAAATACTCATAGTAATGAGAACTTTTTCTCATTGCGGTGAGAATCTTTCTTTCATTTCAATAGACTGACAACGCTTCATAGACCACTGTGTTACAATCTATTAAGACTGACTATAATGAAAGTAAATAGCTCTTGAAATCTACAAATTCTTTCGTCATTTGCAGACTTTTCTTCTCGCCTTTCATAAATTCCTGCAATTTGGCAGGTATCTCTACTGATTCACCGATAATGCTTTCCACTGTTTCAAGGAACTTGGCCGGATGAGCCGTTTCAAGAAATACACCCGTTTCGCCTTCTTTCAAGCCTTCTACCAATGCACGGTATCCACAAGCTCCGTGAGGATCGAGGAGATAATGATGTTCTTTCCAAGTTTCTTTCACCATTTCACGGATCTGTTCATCGGTATAAGTTGTTCCTGAAATTTCGGCAGAGATAGCAGCGTGCGAACCATTATACAAATCAAGTACACGGGCAAAGTTGCTAGGATCTCCCACGTCCATAGCGTTAGCAATTGTTGCAATAGACGGACGGGGATTGTATTTACCTGTTTGCAGATATTGATAGAAAATATCGTTGCGGTTGTTGGCAGCAATGAAACGCTTCACAGGCAATCCCATTTTCTTTCCGAATAATCCTGCGGTGATATTTCCGAAGTTTCCGCTAGGTACGCAGATGACGGCGTTATCTGCTTTTCCGGCACGCTTCAGTTGAGCATATGCATAGAAATAATAAAATGCTTGCGGCAGGAAACGGGCTACATTGATGGAATTGGCAGAAGTCAATGATAGATGTTCATTCAGTTCCTTATCCATGAAAGCAGCTTTTACCAATGCCTGGCAATCATCAAACGTTCCGTCCACTTCGAGCGCAGTGATGTTCTGTCCCAGTGTAGTGAATTGCTTTTCCTGTATTTCGCTGACTTTTCCTTTCGGATAGAGCACATATACATGAATACCGTCCACACCCAGAAAACCGTTAGCCACAGCACTTCCCGTATCACCGGAAGTGGCTACCAGTACATTTACATTCTTCTGACCTTCCTTCTTAATAAAGTATCCCAGCAAACGCGCCATGAAACGACCGCCTACATCTTTGAAGGCTAGTGTCGGTCCGTGGAAAAGTTCGAGCGAGTAGATGTTATCCGCAACTTTCACCAAAGGTACATCAAAACTTAAGGTATCATATACAATCTGTTTCAGGGTGTCGGCAGGAATATCCTCACCGAAGAAAGCATCGGCTACACGATAAGCTATTTCCTGAAAAGACAACGTATCAATTGTATCGTAAAACTCTTGTGGAAGAGGCTTGATAGACATAGGCATAAACAACCCTTTATCGGCTGCAAGACCTTTTACAACTGCTTCCTGTAAAGAAGCCACCGGCGCTTGTTTATTCGTACTATAATATTTCATGGAATGATATTTTTAGTGCTCACCACAGATTATACAGATTTACACAGATATTTTCTCTATTATTACATAATACAAAAGTCTCTTATCACTTTAAATCTGTGCGAATCTGTGTAATCTGTGGTGAACATTATTTCATAAATTCTTTAATAAACTCGTCTTCTTTCAACACACCATAACTACCATTGCAGGCAGATACTTCGTCGTAAGTTTGCACCTCGTCCGGCTCAATTCCCGGATACCAGATAAGGAACGGGATAGGATCGGAAGTGTGCGTACGAAGTTCGCAGGGAGTAGGATGGTCAGGCAATACGGCTATTGCTACCGGTTCATCCCAATCTTTCACTGCTTCGTAAATAGGTCCTACGGCACGTTTATCCAGATTCTCGATAGTGAGAAGTTTCAAGTCGATGTCTCCTTCGTGTCCGGCCTCATCGCTGGCTTCGATATGAAGATAGACAAAGTCATCGGTTTTCAAGGCTTCCAATGCAGCAGCCACTTTATTTTCATAATTCGTATTATACAGGCCGGTTGCCCCTTCTACCACAATACGACGTAATCCGGCATAATAACCGATTCCATTTATCAGATCGACAGCCGAAATCACCGCACCTTTTTTCACTTGCGGGAAAGTTTCGGAAAAAGTAGTCATCTGCGGACGATAACCGGGGCTCCAGGGCCAAATACTATTGGCGGGGTCTTTGCCTTCAGCTATACGTTTCAGGTTCAACGGATGATTCTTCAACAGTTCCTGTGATTTTAGAATCAGGTCGTTAATCAGGTCTGCCGTTTCTTGTGCTTCCGGAGTCAATGGTTTCACCATCAATGGGCGGAAAGGTTTCAAAGGAACATCGTGCGGAGGAGTACAGTCCAGTTCTTTATTTCCTCCCTTGATAACCAATAGATGACGGTACTGGACTCCTGTGTGGAACCGTACGCGGTCATTGCCTAGTTTCTCTTGCAGGTATTGAATCAATACGTCCGCTTCTTCTGTAGATATATGTCCGGAGGAGTGATTCTTCAGAATTTCTCCTTCCACACAAATCAAGTTACAACGCATTGCTATCTCGCCCGGTTTCAAATCCACACCGATACTGGCAGCTTCCAGCGGTCCACGACCTTCGTACACTTTCGGAAGATTATATCCCAACACAGACATGTTGGCTACTTCACTACCCGGATGGAAACCTTCCGCCACAGTAATCAGGCGGCCGTTACGTCCCATTCGGGCTAACTGATCCATATATGGCGTCTTTGCATATTGCAGGAGCGTCTTGTCCCCTAATGACTTCACTGGCCAGTCGGCCATTCCGTCTCCCAATATAATGATATGCTTCATTTCTTTTGAAAATTAAGAATGAAGAATGATGAATGATGAAAGAAGAATTGTTACGCTATCTATAAAGCCGCATCGAAATTCTTCATTCTTCATTTTTCATTCCTAATTTTATCAAGCATTGTTTGAGGCTCTCCTCCCAATGAGGAATCTCTATATCGAACGTTGTTTTTATTTTTGTTTTATCAAGCACGGAATATGCCGGGCGGTTTGCTTTCGCGGGATATTCGGCTGTATGCAAAGGTTTCACTTTGCAGGTGGTTATTCCTGCCAGACGATGAATAGCTACCGTGAAATCATACCAGGAACAAACTCCCTCATTGCTGAAATGGTAGATACCGCGAACAATACCTTTATTAATAATAGCATAGATGGCCCGTGCCAGGTCATTGGCATACGTCGGAGTCCCGATCTGGTCGAAAACAACTCCCAGGCTGTCACGCTCTTTTCCAAGACGAAGCATCGTCTTTACGAAATTATTGCCAAAAATAGAATAGAGCCATGCGGTACGGATAACGACTGCTTGCTCGCAGTGATTCATTACCTCCTTTTCTCCTTCCAGTTTAGTGGTGCCGTATACAGAATCCGGGCAAGGATTGCAGTCTTCCGTGTATGGAGTATGCGCAGTACCGTCAAATACATAATCAGTAGATACTTGTATCATGGCAGCACCATTGGCTTGGGCCGCACTTGCCAGTTGTTTCGGTGCTTCACAATTCAATTTGTATGCTAATTCTTGATTATCTTCAGCTTTATCTACAGCTGTATAAGCAGCACAATTAACAACAAGCTCAATCTGCTTCTCTGCCATATAAGTCCACACAGCTTGCTTGTCGCAGATGTCGAGTTCCTGCACATCTGTGAAATAATACGTATGTTGCGGGTTCTCTTTCGCAAGCACCTGCATCTCATTGCCAAGCTGACCGTTGGCACCCGTTACTAAAATTCTCATTTATTCATCCAG
>OLIV01001489.1_pt1 | contig 11297 bp, 7 predicted proteins | sample 1601411 | NCBI WGS metagenome assembly OLIV01 (sample SAMN03922450, study PRJEB24848) | human gut metagenome | isolation source: stool sample | host: Homo sapiens | place: Germany | collected 2009-11 | reverse complement strand
AAATCCGTCTACATTTACTATGGTGGATAAGGTGGTGAAGGTTGCGTCTACGATCGAATCTGCCAGTAAAGTGAACGGAGTGATTGCTATTGATGCGGAAGGTTCTGTAGATGTGAAGTCTTGTACGTTTTCAGATTATACGGATGTGGAAGATGAATATGAATCAGCTTTAGCATCAGGTCCAATGTTACTTATGGAAGGGAAAGTGTGTTCGTTTCCTCAAGATGCTATTTATACACAACGTATGGCTCGGTCTGTGATTGGGATAACTGCTCAGGGAAAAATGATGCTGCTTACTATTGATGGTGCTATAACGGGAAATGCTGATGGTGCAACACTTGAGGAGGCAGCTTTTATTGCCAAAACATTGGGGATGAAGAATGCGGTTTGTTTAGCTGACGGAAGTTCTTCCACGCTATGGACATCAGGTAAAGGCGTAGTGAATCATCCGGTTGGAAATGGACAGTATGATCATGAAGGCGAAGGTACAGTGTCTACTGTGATCTATGTTGCAGCTTCTTCTTTATTTGACGGTGGTGATGGAACGGTTGATAATCCTTATTTGATTAGCAATAGGAATCATATGAGGAACATGATGTCTGTTGTAGAACTTGATAAAACTTATTATTTCGAAATGACGAATGATGTTGATATGACTGGCATTGACTGGAAACCGCTGAATACGGGTGAGCCTGTTGACCGTTTTGATATAAAGATTCATTTTGATGGTAAGGGACATACGATTAGAAATTTACATTGTGAGATCAGTTCTCGGTACGCCAGTTTCTTTGGGGTAATGAATGGTTCATGTCGTAATGTGCGCTTTGAAAATGCGGAAGTTATTGGATATGGTTCTTCTTGTACGGGTATTGTTGCCGGTTATTTGGGAACAAATGCTTTGGAGTGTTTGATTGAAAATGTATATGTGTCTGGTACTGTAAGTGGCATACAGCAAGTGGGTGGTATTGGTGGCATTTTTGCTAAAGGTACTGTACGGAATTGTTATGCAGATGTAAAAGTAATCGGGTCTTCTCGTGCCGGTGGTATTGTTGCTGAACCAAGGAATGCTGTAGTTGTTGAAAACTGTTTTGCGACAGGAACTCTTTATAGTACAGGAAATGCCTGTCTCTTATACACATCTGACGCTGCCGACGACTCCTTACGTGGTGAACCTGTATCAGGACGTGTTATTGGATGGCAGTCAAATACCTATACGAAGGCTACGGATTGTTATGCGAAAAAAGATATGATTATCGCATGGGGACCCAACAAAGGTATGACGGGGGCCGATGCTAATACTGCCGGAACTTATGATTGGGGTAACAATAAAACTGCAATTTGCCATGGTATTACTACGGAAAATAGTGTAGATGCTGCTAAGAAAATAGGTTGGTCTACAGATATATGGGATCTTTCAGGCGTAACTCCATTATTGAAATCTTTTAATGATAAGTAATGATACGAATAGGGAATCTATATGTTTATTTAAAAAATTATATTATGAAGTTTACGAAGTTAACAATTGCTTTTTTATCCGTATTTTTTTGTCTAGTTGTCGCTTGTGGAAGTGATGGGATCAATGATGACCCCAAAACACCGGATGTTACAGAGCCGGTAACACCAAATGAACCGGACGAACCGGACAACCCTTCCGTTGTAAAAGTTCCGACTCTACAGAAGAATGTCCAAGATGAATGGAAAATTGATTCTATCGATGATGGTTTTATTTATTATAACTATGAACGGTATGACGATGTGAGTAAGGCTCAACAGATTGTAAATGTGCTGGAAATTGATTTACTTTCCAATAAGTACAAAGTTGAATTTACATATAATAATGGAGATTCTCTTTCAACTACAGCACAAGTACGTGGGGCTATTGGTGGTATTAATGGTGGGTATGAACAGGAAGCTATTTATATTCGTATCAATGGAACTAATATCTCTGAAGTGACACTACCGGAGGGACATTTACGATACTGGAAACATGATGGTGCGCTTTATTCGGATGGAAAATCTGATATTGGAATTATATATGGCGGCAGAAATGGAAAGGCTGCAATTGATACATATAAACAACATTCTGCAAAGTATTTGTTAGCTAGTGCCCCCACACTGATTGACGATTACAATCCGTTAGGTGAAACTTTTGTTGGTAATTATACTATGGAACAATTGGAGTCTTTTGACTATGAAGATTATCGCAGACATCAAGGAGTACGTCATCCTCGTACGGTGGTTGCTGTGACAGAGGATAAAGATTTGTTGTTAGTCACTATTGATGGGCGCTGGGCTGGTAAGGCGGAAGGTATGAGCGCAAAAGAAGTAACCTTATTCCTCAAAAAGCATTTCAATCCTCAATATGCACTTAATATGGATGGTGGTGGATCTACTACTATGTATGTGAAGGGGAAAGGAGCGGCAAAAACAGATGTTGTCAATTATCCTACTGATAATGGAGTCTTTAACCACTATGGACAACGTCGTGTAACAACTCATATTATAGTAAAAAGAAAGTAGATCTTAATCATTTCATCATAAAATAGGTATTTTATATATTGTAAACGGTATAAATCCATTTAGCAAAGATGGCTTTATACCGTTTATTAGTACCTATACAGAGGTGTAGGGAAAATGTGAATCTGTTTATATTTGCAATTGTATTGTGTCTTTTGTCTTTTGTGTCAAAATGTATACCCTTTCAATCAAAATACATAAGGAAAAGGAGGAGGGAATCGCCTATCTTTGCCATGTAGGTAAATGGATACCTTAAATATATAGACAGAATACCATGAAACAAAACTTTTTTGCAGTCGATCTGGGCGCAACGAGCGGCCGTACAATCTTAGGAACTTTCATTGAAGGCGGATTGAATCTGGAAGAGATTAATCGTTTTCCTAACCACCTGATTGAAGTAGGTGGACATTTCTATTGGGATATTTATGCATTATATCGTCACATTATTGACGGATTGAAGTTGGTTGCTCATCGTGGCGAATCCATTGCTTCTATCGGTATCGATACCTGGGGAGTGGATTTTGTATGTGTCGGAAAAGACGGTAACTTGCTTCGCCAGCCTTATGCATATCGTGACCCGCATACAGTAGGAGCACCGGAGGCTCTTTTCTCCCGTATTTCCCGTAGCAAAGTGTATGGTAAAACGGGTATTCAGATTATGAATTTTAATTCACTTTTCCAATTAGATACTTTACGTCGCAATCACGACAGTGCGTTGGAGGCGGCAGATAAAATTCTGTTTATGCCGGATGCGTTGAGTTATATGCTTACCGGAGAGATGGTGACGGAATATACGATTGCTTCGACAGCCCAGCTGGTGAATGCACAGACACGACGTTTGGAGCCGGAGTTGCTGAAAGCGGTAGGATTGAGTGAGAAGAATTTCGGCCGTTTTGTATTCCCGGGTGAAAAGGTGGGAGTATTGACGGAAGAAGTGCAAAAGATAACCGGACTGGGTGCAATTCCTGTGATTGCGGTAGCCGGCCATGATACCGGTTCTGCTGTTGCTGCCGTTCCGGCATTGGATCGCAACTTTGCTTATTTGAGTAGCGGAACCTGGTCACTGATGGGAGTTGAAACGGATGCTCCGGTGATTAATGCTGAAACGGAAGCGTTGAACTTTACCAATGAAGGTGGTGTGGAAGGAACTATCCGTCTATTGAAGAATATCTGTGGAATGTGGTTGCTGGAACGTTGCCGTCTGAATTGGGGAGATACAAGTTATCCTGAATTAATCAGTGAGGCGGATGCTTGTGAACCGTTCCGTAGTCTGATTAATCCGGATGATGACTGTTTCGCGAATCCTGCGGACATGGAAAAAGCTATTACAGAATATTGCCGGGCTACCGGACAGTCGGTTCCCGAGAAACGCGGACAAGTAGTGCGTTGCATCTTTGAAAGTTTGGCTTTGCGTTATCGCCAGGTGTTGGAGAATTTGCGTTCACTTTCTCCCCGTCCGATTGAAACATTGCACGTGATTGGCGGAGGTAGCCGGAATGATTTGCTGAACCAGTTTACTGCCAATGCGATAGGAATTCCTGTGGTAGCCGGTCCATCTGAAGCAACAGCCATCGGTAATGTGATGATTCAGGCCATGGCGGCAGGCGAAGCGACGGATGTTGCCGGTATGCGGCAGTTAATTAACCGTTCTATCCCGTTGAAGACTTATCAACCACAAGACACGGAAGCTTGGGATGCGGCTTATATCCATTTTAAAAATTGCGTTCGGAAATAAATAGAACGATCGACAGAATAATCATTTTTAAAACTAATAGAATATCATGAAAAAAGAAGAACTGATTCAGAAAGCGTATGAAATTGCTGTGGAACGTTATGCAGCAGTAGGTGTAGACACCGAAAAAGTATTGAAAACTATGCAGGATTTTCATCTGTCACTTCACTGCTGGCAGGCTGATGACGTTGCAGGATTTGAAGTACAGGCCGGTTCATTGACCGGAGGTATCCAGGCAACCGGTAATTATCCGGGCAAAGCTCGTAACATTGATGAACTGCGTGCTGACATCTTGAAAGCTGCTTCTTATATCCCGGGGACTCATCGTTTGAACTTGCATGAAATCTATGGAGATTTCCAAGGTAAGGTGGTAGACCGTGACCAAGTGGAACCGGAACATTTCAAGAGTTGGATAGAATGGGGTAAAGAACATAACATGAAACTTGACTTCAACTCTACTTCTTTCTCTCATCCGAAATCAGGTGACTTGTCACTTTCTAATCCTGATGAAGGTATCCGTCAGTTCTGGATTGAACATACCAAACGTTGTCGTGTAGTTGCAGAAGAAATGGGTAAGGCACAGGGCGATCCATGTATCATGAACCTTTGGGTGCATGACGGAAGCAAGGATATCACTGTAAACCGAATGAAATATCGTGCGTTGTTGAAAGATTCTTTGGATCAGATTTTCGCTACCGAATATAAGAATATGAAAGATTGTATCGAATCTAAGGTGTTCGGTATCGGCCTGGAAAGCTACACGGTAGGTTCTAACGACTTCTATATCGGTTACGGTGCTTCTCGCAATAAGATGATTACTTTGGATACCGGTCACTTCCACCCGACAGAAAGTGTAGCTGATAAAGTATCTTCATTATTGCTTTATGTTCCTGAATTGATGTTGCACGTAAGCCGTCCGGTTCGTTGGGATTCAGACCACGTAACTATCATGGATGACCCGACTATGGAACTGTTCAGCGAAATCGTTCGTTGCGGTGCTCTGGATCGTGTACATTATGGTCTTGACTATTTCGATGCATCTATCAACCGTATTGGTGCATACGTAATCGGTAGCCGTGCTGCACAGAAATGTATGACTCGTGCTCTGCTCGAACCGATTGCCAAGTTGCGTGAATACGAAGCAAACGGACAGGGATTCCAACGTCTGGCTCTACTCGAAGAAGAAAAAGCGCTGCCTTGGAATGCAGTTTGGGATATGTTCTGCTTGAAGAATAATGTTCCTGTAGGTGAAGATTTCATCGCAGAAATCGAAAAGTACGAAGCCGAAGTAACTTCTAAACGATAAGTTATGGATATTTTAATCGGCTTATTGATTATAGCCATCGGTAGCTTTTGCCAGTCCAGTTCTTATGTGCCTATTAAAAAGGTAAAGGAATGGAGCTGGGAAAGCTTCTGGTTAATACAAGGTGTATTTGCCTGGTTAGTGTTCCCGTTTCTGGGTTCACTACTGGGTGTACCCCAAGAGAGCCGTTTGTTCGACTTGTGGGGAGCGGGAGGTGCTGGAATGAGCATCTTTTATGGTATATTGTGGGGAGTAGGAGGTTTGACTTTCGGACTTTCCATGCGCTATTTGGGGGTTGCACTGGGACAGAGTATCTCATTAGGGACTTGTGCCGGTTTCGGAACCCTTCTTCCGGCTCTTTTTGCAGGTACAAACTTGTTTGAAGGTAACGGGCTGATTCTTTTGTTGGGTGTTTGCATCACGTTGGTAGGTATTGCTATTATCGGGTATGCCGGTAGTTTGCGTGCGCAAAACATGAGCGAAGAAGAAAAACGTGCTGCTGTAAAAGACTTTGCATTGACAAAAGGGTTACTGGTTGCACTCCTGGCCGGTGTCATGAGTGCTTGCTTCGCTTTGGGACTGGATGCAGGAACACCTATCAAGGAAGCTGCCTTAGCCGGTGGAGTGGAAGGACTTTACGCCGGTCTCCCGGTGATTTTCCTGGTTACATTTGGCGGGTTCCTGACAAATGCAGTTTACTGCCTGCAACAGAATGTGGCTAATAAATCGATGGGTGACTATGCTAAAGGAAAAGTGTGGGGCAATAATCTAGTGTTCTGTGCGTTGGCTGGTGTACTATGGTATATGCAGTTTTTCGGATTGGAAATGGGTAAGAGCTTCCTCACCGAAAGCCCGGTGTTACTGGCTTTCTCCTGGTGTATTCTGATGGCATTGAATGTAACCTTTAGTAATGTTTGGGGAATAATTCTGAAAGAATGGAAAGGGGTGTCAAACAAGACCATAACTGTGCTGATAGCTGGTCTGATCGTCCTTATCTTCTCTTTAGTGTTCCCAAATTTGTTTTAAAAAAATCAAGAACGGATTACACGGGTTACGCAGTTTTTTTATAACTTGCGGCAAAATCCATGTAATCCGTGCCTAATTAAAATATATATATAATGAAATCAATTTTAGAGAATCGTCCGGCACTTGCCAAAGAAGTAAACAAGGTAGCAGAAGTTGCCGGATACTTGTGGCAGAAAGGATGGGCTGAACGTAACGGTGGTAATATCACTGTTAATATCACAGAGTTTGTAGACGATGAAATCCGTCAGATGAAGCCGATCAGCGAAGTAAAATCTATTGGTGTGACTCTTCCTTATCTGAAAGGCTGCTATTTCTACTGCAAGGGAACTAATAAACGCATGCGTGATTTAGCCCGCTGGCCGATGGAAAATGGTTCGGTAATCCGTATTCTGGATGACTGTGCCAGCTATGTGATTATTGCGGATGAAGCTGTAGCCCCGACATCGGAATTGCCTTCTCACTTGAGCGTACACAATGACCTGTTGAGCAAAAACTCTCCTTATAAAGCATCTGTACACACACACCCGATTGAACTGATTGCCATGACACATTGTCCGAAATTTCTGGAAAAAGATGTGGCTACCAATCTGTTGTGGAGTATGATTCCTGAAACAAAGGCATTCTGCCCGCGTGGTTTGGGTATCATTCCTTATAAATTACCTAGCTCGGTGGAATTGGCTGAAGCTACCATCAAAGAATTGCAGGATTACGATGTGGTGATGTGGGAGAAACATGGCGTATTTGCAGTGGATTGCGATGCGATGCAGGCATTCGATCAGATTGATGTACTCAATAAGTCGGCTCTGATTTATATCGCAGCTAAAAATATGGGCTTCGAACCGGATGGTATGAGTCAGGAACAGATGAAAGAAATGTCAGTAGCTTTCAATCTTCCTAAATAAGATTTATACTAGTCATTGATTTTAATTACTTTAGAAACCGTGGCATTTTCTACCCTGGAAGGTGCTGCGGTTAACCCTTTAAACAAATAGATAACCATGAATCGTATTATTTTAAACGAAACTTCGTACTTCGGTGCCGGATGCCGTAGTGTCATTGCTGTGGAAGCAGCCAGACGTGGCTTTAAGAAAGCCTTTTTTGTAACGGATAAAGATCTTATCAAGTTTGGTGTGGCTGCCGAAATCATTAAAGTATTTGATGAAAATCAGATTCCTTACGAACTTTATAGTGATGTAAAAGCGAACCCTACGATTGCAAATGTACAAAACGGTGTGGCGGCATACAAAGCTTCCGGAGCCGATTTTATCGTTGCTTTGGGCGGCGGTTCTTCCATCGATACTGCCAAAGGAATCGGTATTGTTGTGAACAATCCGGATTTTGCAGACGTGAAATCTCTGGAAGGGGTAGCCGATACCAAACACAAAGCGGTGCCTACTTTCGCGCTGCCTACTACTGCTGGAACAGCTGCCGAGGTAACGATCAATTATGTGATTATTGATGAAGATGCCCGCAAGAAAATGGTTTGCGTAGACCCGAACGACATTCCTGCCGTAGCTATCGTAGACCCTGAACTGATGTACTCAATGCCCAAAGGACTGACTGCAGCTACCGGTATGGATGCTTTGACTCATGCCATCGAAAGTTATATCACTTCGGGTGCTTGGGTAATGAGCGATATGTTCGAATTGAAAGCCATTGAAATGATTGCTCAAAACTTGAAAGCAGCTGTGGATAATGGTAAAGATGTGGCAGCCCGCGAAGCTATGTCACAGGCACAATATATTGCCGGTATGGGATTCTCGAATGTCGGTTTAGGAATTGTCCACTCGATGGCGCATCCGTTAGGTGCGTTCTATGATACTCCTCATGGGGTAGCCAATGCCTTATTGTTGCCGTATGTGATGGAATACAATGCTGAATCTCCAGCAGCTCCGAAATATATCCATATTGCGAAAGCAATGGGAGTGGACACTACCGGAATGAGTGAAGCCGAGGGAGTAAAAGCGGCTGTTGAGGCAGTGAAAGCACTTTCTGCCAGTATCAATATACCGCAGAAATTACATGAAATCAATGTGAAGGAAGAAGATATTCCTGCACTGGCTGTAGCTGCTTTCAATGATGTTTGTACAGGCGGTAATCCTCGTCCTACTTCGGTAGCAGATATCGAAGCTCTATATCGCAAAGCTTTCTAAAGTTAGTTTTTGCGGAAGTTCTTTTCACCACAGATTACACAGATTTACACAGATTATTTTCTAATCGGAAGCCGATATTTAAGAATTAAATCTGTGTAAATCTGTGTAATCTGTGGTGTTTTTCTGAAAATAATTCCTATTTTTGTCCAACTCAATTGCATGAAAACACACTGGTATGATCGAGGATAATAGTTTAGGATTAGAATTTAAATATCTGATTGTAAATGACATGGACCGTAAATTCGGGCTATGGGTAAATACCGTCGGCTATCAATCCATTCCTCCTGATTCACCTTATCCGTTGAAAGAGCATCCTTCCGGTTACTTCTTTAATGCAGAAAAAGGAAGAGTGCTTCGTGAGTATCAATTGGTTTATATCACCAAGGGACGTGGTTTGTTTTCATCCGATTCTACCTCTGAAAAGCAAGTTTGTAAAGGTCGGTTGATGGTATTGTTTCCCGGACAATGGCATACTTATCGCCCGTTGCGGCAGACTGGTTGGACGGAATATTATATCGGTTTCGAGGGGCCTATGATAGACGCCATTGTTGATGATGCTTTTTTGTCGCAGGAACAGCAAATACTGGAAATAGGCCTTAATGAAGAGTTAGTCTCATTATTCTCCCGTGCTCTTGCCGTAGCCGAAGCGGATAAGATTTCCGCGCAACAATATCTTTCCGGGATTGTGCTCCACATGATAGGGATGATTCTTTCCGTCTCCAAGAATAAGGTTTTTGAGATGAGTGATGTGGATCAGAAGATCGAACAGGCAAAAATCATTATGAATGAAAATGTTTCCGGCAATGTGGACCCGGAAGAGTTGGCTATGCGACTCAATATTAGTTATTCATGGTTTCGGCGTGTTTTTAAGGAGTATACAGGTTATGCTCCGGCTAAATATTTCCAGGAATTGAAACTTCGTAAAGCTAAACAAATGCTGGTGGGAACTTCCCAGTCAGTAAAAGAGATTTCTTTTTTTCTAGGTTTCCAGTCAACCGAATATTTTTTCTCTTTCTTCAAGAAACGTACGGGACTAACTCCGTTGGAGTATCGTTCGTTCGGGCGGGAAGAATGAATAGGATGAAGTTCATATCTATTAGTTATTTGGCTCTGATTTTGGGAATATCATAAAAACTGTTACTTTTGTGGCGAAGATAATGTGCTATAAACCATCATTCTTGATATGCGCGGACAAAAACTATCTAAGATCCATTTTCTTATTCTGTTATCTCTTTTAGGATTTATATCTCCTCTTCAATCACAGGAATATAAGTTCAGAACATTGGGTGTGGAGGATGGATTGTCGCAAATAACGGTGAGCGATATTTGCCAGGATGAGAAGTCGCGTATATGGATTGCCACACTGGATGGTCTGAATTGTTTCGATGGCAATCATATCAAAGTCTTTAATCATTTTCATAACGATTCCATCAGTTATGGTAATCTATATGTCACCCAGATGGTGGAGGACGGCCAGGGGAGTCTTTTTCTCTTGACCTCTACGGGACTTTTCCAGTTCGACCTTGAAACGGAGAAATATTATATTCTTCCGGTGCCTTCTCCTTCCACTCTTGCCAAAGGAAAGTTGGGAGTGTGGATTGCAGAAGGGGGAAAACTCTTCTTATATGATAAGAATACCCGTTCCGTGAAACCCATGTATGCGGAGGTACATTTGCCGGACACCGGGCCGACAATGGTAGAAGGTTCGGAAGGAAATCTTTGGGTTGCTTTGAAGGATGGCGGAGTGATGCGTGTGGATACTTGTGGATCGATGTCGCTTTATTTGCCCGGAATCAAGGTGATGAAACTGATAAAAAGTAACGATCAGAATATTTGGATCGGTTCGCAGGATCATGGTGTTTTCTGTTTTTCACCTCAAGGTGCGGTCATACATCATTATGATTATAACGACAAGAGTGTTTACACGGTCCGGGATGATATGGCAAGAGCGTTATGTCAGGATTTGGAAGGGAATATATGGGTAGGTTACAGAAGCGGATTGAGTAAGATTGAGGTGGCTACCGGGAAAATATTTCATTATCAGGCGGATCCTAACCGGGTGGGGGCTATGTCCAATCGTTCGGTGACTTCTCTTTATACGGACAAACAAGGAACTGTCTGGGTGGGGACCTATTGGGGCGGCGTGAATTTCTTCTCACCGGAATATCAACATTTTGTACATTATCATGCTTCGGATACCGGATTGTCTTTTCCGGTGGTAGGTGCTATGGCAGAAGATAAATCCGGAAATATATGGATTTGTACAGAAGGTGGGGGACTGGATTTATATCAACCGGAACAAGGAACGTTCAAACATTTTAATGCGCATACCGGATATCATTTTAGTACGGATTATCTGAAAGATGTCGTTTTTGATGAGGCTAATAACTGCTTGTGGATTGCCGCTGACTTTACAAACAAGGTCAACTGTTTTCATCTTGATAACTATCGGAATGATATATATGACCTCGAACCGCTCGGCGAGGAAAGTGTGGGAGAAGCTCTGTTTGCCTTGGCCGACACTCCTCGTAAATTGTATGTAGGTACAACATCTGCAGTTGTTAGT
>OLIV01001486.1_pt1 | contig 11316 bp, 9 predicted proteins | sample 1601411 | NCBI WGS metagenome assembly OLIV01 (sample SAMN03922450, study PRJEB24848) | human gut metagenome | isolation source: stool sample | host: Homo sapiens | place: Germany | collected 2009-11 | reverse complement strand
GTCCCGGCCGCGCCCCCGTCGACGACGAGGCGCCCTATCCCGACCGCATCCTCGGCTTCGCCGCCAACGTCGCCAACGATGCCGCGCGCGAGTTCTACGAGCGCCACGGCGCCCGCGTGACCGCGCCCGCCTTCGAGATCAAGCCCGTGGAGAAGGCGGATCTCATGACCTGCCGCCACTGCATCCGCGCCGCGCTCAAGCGCTGTCCGAAGATGCTCAAGGCCTTCCCCGAACTGCTCGAGAAGACGCCGCGCGAAGCCTTCAGGCCCGAGCCGCTCGTCCTCGTCAACTCGTCGGGCGAGCGCTTCGAGGCGATTTTCCACTGCAAGGCCGATCCCTGCTTCATGACGATCACGCACGCCGACGACGCGAGCGGCTCCCGCTCAGCGGGATAAAATGAAGGGTCGCCCCATCCTCCGGCTCCCAACCCCATGACGAACGACGAAGAACCGATCGAGCTCCTGATGCCATCCGCCGCCATGCAGCCCGTCCTTTCGGACCTGCGTGCCGCGCTCGTGCGCCTCGGCGACGTGAAGACCAGATCCGCGCCTCGCGTCTGGGACAACATTGACTTCGAGGGCACGGCCGCGAACATCGCGCGCTTCACGCTCTGGACGGAGGGATGGGATGAAGGCGTCATCCCTGCGGGCGACGTCAACGCTGCAAGCGACGTCGGCCACCGCCTCTCGACCGAGCTTGAGATCATGTCGCCCGACGACCTCGAGGAACGCTTCCGCGTGATCGTCGACGGCGCCCCCGTCACCAGGCTCTACCGCCGCATCTCCGACGCCCAGACCGTCAGCCGCCTGATGAAGGACACCATGGCGCTCGGCTGGTCGGGCTTCGACATGCTCGCGCTCTCGCCCGCCGAGCAGGAGACGATGCGCCGCAGGCGCATGTTCGTCGACGCCTTCCGCAACGACTTCGACTGGACGCGCCTGCGCGCCCTCGAGCTCTCCCAGGGCGCCGCGCTTCTCGAGGCCGCGCTCTACGTCGAGATGGTCCAGCCCGCCGACATCGAACGCCTGAGGCGCCGCATCGCGGGCGAGGCGATCGCGCGCTGCGCGAGCTGGACCGCATTCGCCCGTGCGCTTCTGTGCGCACGCACCTTCTGCAGCCTCAGGGACGGGGCGCTCAGCACCAGAAGCAGGATCGCGGAGGACGAGGCGAGGCTCACGGCTCTCCTCTCAGGCCCCTGGCAGGTCGCCTGGCCGCGCATTGCATCCTGATCTGATTTTTTACAAGCCCTCAAGGGAACTCCATTCCCTCGAGGGCTTTTCTTTGACGACGCTCAGCTTATTGATGTAGATCAAATATTTATAAGCGATGATGAGGCGTGCAGCGTGCAAAGCGGCAAATCCCTTAAAGATCAGGGCAAGTCTAGGACGTAAGGCATACGGTATGCCCCTGTTCTACGGGTCGCAATCCCTTAAAGATCAGGGCAAGTCTAGGACCGACCATCCCCGCACAATCCATGTTCCCATTGGTGGCGTCGCAATCCCTTAAAGATCAGGGCAAGTCTAGGACTTTGCGGTCATTGGCACAAAGTACGGTTCGGGCGAGTCGCAATCCCTTAAAGATCAGGGCAAGTCTAGGACCTTCAGGAGCTTAAGTCTCGCACCCTTGAGATGTCGCAATCCCTTAAAGATCAGGGCAAGTCTAGGACTTGGATTGCGGGTATATTGAATACCATATTGAGTCGCAATCCCTTAAAGATCAGGGCAAGTCTAGGACGCACAGCACCGCTACGCACCTGCTAAGGTCGAGTCGCAATCCCTTAAAGATCAGGGCAAGTCTAGGACATGAGACGTGGGCATACCCCAAGTCTATGACATCGTCGCAATCCCTTAAAGATCAGGGCAAGTCTAGGACCAGGTTGATAAATGCCACTGTTTGTGTTAGTAACCGTCGCAATCCCTTAAAGATCAGGGCAAGTCTAGGACCAGACCTCGCTCGACAGATCTCTAACACTGCACAGTCGCAATCCCTTAAAGATCAGGGCAAGTCTAGGACTCTGGACAGCTTGGCATTCGCACGTAGACAGTCGTTTTCATTGCGCAAACATTAGGCATAAAAGAGAGGAAAAAGTTGCCGGACCGAAGTTGATCCATATCAAATCACTCCTTGCCTTCTAGCCTGTACCTTCCTAATCCGAAAGATGAATTTTTACCGACATGGGTCAACAATCCCAATGTCAGCATGATACGCCACGTCGGCGAAAGATGACATAGTTCAATGCTACCCACGACTCCCCCAAAACTCATCTGTCGTTGCTGCCGGCTGGAATAGCGTGTCCAATCGCGCCAAGCCAGATGCTTCTTCAACTCAACCTTCTCGCCTTCTTCGATCAAACGATTGAAATTCAGGGAACAAGGAATGCCGCATTGATACGCAGAAAGCAATGATGCACGACGAGTCAGCGTCATTAGAAGGGCACGGGATGTGATCAGATCAGGGCCGAGTGGTCGACCATTATTTTGGAGACGCATTGGCGTCTCCAATGTCATTGTTACCATATCATCAAACGGGACCGCCAAACTCGATTCCTGTTCATGTCGAGTCACGCGCTCCATGGCCGGAGTAAAGATGATCTCAGAATGTTCGCTTCCATTCGACTTGGCAACAGACAGCAACTTTGCTTTGCCGTGACCAACATCGTAGGAAAAGGCGCGCTGCATGGCATAAATGATCAAAGCAAGCTGCGCTCTTGCCCGCCCCCACAGAACCAGACTGAACCGGAAGTGTTCGCCAACTTCGTATTCATGCTTGCCCCATTCAGGTGGTTCGATGACGTACGGATTCGGAATGTGCGAAAACTTCTGAATCCCGCCTTCCATTGGAGGCGGAGCTTCAAAAATGGCCGTATAAGGGCAAGTGCGATAGAGAGGGCAGGATTTGCAATCACTCTGCCGTGTCATGCAGGCCGTTTTTCGCAGTGCGCGTCCGAAGGCGCCACGAATCATGGACCCCGCATATTCCGGTGACCTAATGGGAGTTGTCACTCCAAAGACGAACTCGTAACGAACGGCAGGCACCTTGATGGCGGTAACGCCGTCCGGACGATTCAGCGCTTCTTCATAAGAAAGGATCATGCTTCACCTCGCAAAGCACGAAGCTGAGCCTTGAACAGTTTTTCAGCCTTCCCCTGATACATGTTTTTCTTCTTCATCAAAGGCTGAATGCGCTGAGCCAGTGCAAGCTTGTCTTCAGCATTGGACCAGTCCTGAGCTTTTTCCAACAAAGCCTTCACTTCGTTGAAGAGCGTAGTGCCGGGATTCACATTGCCGTTCCAGCTTTCGAGTGCATCACAAACCGTTGTGATTTCACGCGCTTCCTCACTCATGGCGGCAAGTGCTTCAGCCTTTCGAGCTTCTTCCTGAGCCTCCATCTCCTGCTTGAGACGCCGGGCTTCATCTTCCTGACGCTTGATTTCACGCATTTGAGTGCGTTTCTCTTTTTGCATCAGAATACGATCCCATTCATCGGAAATTGAACCGCCGATTAAGGCTCGGATGAAGTCCGGCCTTATGTTTTCACACCAATCGTCGAGCGCACTAAATTCGTCGTCGGGATTCAACTCAATAATCGCCCATCCATAGGGCAGCCCGTTCCACACAGGTTCGGCTTCATCCGTAAGGCAAAGCGTTAAGGTTTCGGGGAGCACTTCCGGGGGATTGATTCTGGAGTTTTTGTGGCGGATCAGGATGCGCGGCAGATTCTCACCATGCAGGGTTTTACTTTGAGCGCCGGCGTTTTTACCCAGACGCACCAAGGTAGCACGTCCGGAGTCAAATCGAGGTGCCATTGCTTTGAAGAGCCTGGCTACGCTGTCGTACCATGCCGGAGCCAACGCCTTGTAGATGCCGGCCTCCTCCAGCCACCGAGCTATGCTGTATCGATGAAGGTCGTGCATGATGTCCGCAGGGTCATCGTAGACATGCGATAACCGGAGGCGGTTTTGCCCGGCAGCGAGGGTCATTTCTCCCGTCAGGACACGGAACTGTGCCGGCATGATGCCTTCAAAAGCCAAAGGAAATCCGTCGGGCTTCAGATCGTTCTTGAAAAAACGGCGCGAAGTGAATACGCGTGTCAGAACATTCTCCCCACGACAGTCGCCGATGCGCAGGAAACGCATCGGGGAATTTTCAAAATCTCCTCCAAGCACACCCTGAACATCAGAGCGCGAATCCAGACGACGACCGCAGTTCAAGCGCTCTTCGAGCGCAGTGACGACGGTTCCCTTGAGGCTGGATCCGGGCACATAAGGTTCTGTCTGGGACTGGCCGACTTCGTAGGCAGTACGTTCAATCACAAATTCAGTGGCTTTTTGCTGCCCCTTGGGGGCAAGCATCTTCCGATAGAACTGCAGGCCCTTAGCCCCTACGGGGACGATGCGACGCGCCCAGGGACGAAAAACGTCGACATGCTGCGAATAAAAGAGTGTGACCTTCTTGTAATCTGTGGCGATCGGACGCAATGCCTGAAGATCCGATTCGGCCAGATATGCCTCTCCGGGATTGAAGGCGTACAGGAAGCCTCGGGTGTCATCAATGACGTAGTTGGTCGGCACATAGTCCTCACCGCAGCCGATATGGATGGGAGAGAGCGGCGTAATGGCCAATCGATACGACGTCAGAAATGTCGATTTCATAATTTCTCCTTCGAGGGCGTTTCGTCAGAAGCACGCAGTCAGGGCTAGAACGGGAGAGTAGCCCTGATGCACAGCCTCGAGCTGCGACGGGGAGATGCCTGCAATGCCTTGCCCTGCAAAGGGGCGGTCATGCTTCGTTTCGTAAGTAAGTACGGCTCCGACAGACGCCGCCAGGACAGGCCGCTTGAAGGGTTTCCCTGTCAACGCCATTCGATCGCCGTGACGGCCGAAATGCGTGCGAATTCGGTAGAAGGTTCGCTCGGCATCAATGCCGTGTTCACCGGCCAGCACGCAGGAAGACAGTGCCAGTCGGGAACGGCTGGTCGGCTCAGGATCGCATGGCACATGCGTTTCTGCGATTGTGAACTTGCCCAATCCTATGCTCGCGTCTCGACCATAACCGGACAAGCCGACGTATTCAAGAGCCGCTCGAATTTCCTCACCCGAAGTGCGTGTTTCGTCAATCACTGCATAGATCTCAAGCGGAAGACCAGTGTTGTACCAGGTTTGGGTCTTGAGGTAGGGGGCAAACTGCCCCGTTCCCGTCGTCATCGTCATGCGATTGATCGTATTGTGCGCAACCGATGCTGTCGTTCGCAATCCGCCTTCCAACACTTCACGGTCGGTCAGCGCAAGCTGCTGCCAGCGATGCGGTGCTTCCCGCAATGCCGAAATCGGGAGCCAGGCCTTTTTCTTGAGGTACTTCATATCGGCGCTTGCCGGATCCTGCCAAAGATAGTTGGGCAGAGTCGGCAAAGGCACATGGCCGCTGGGGAAGGCATCTGACAAAACCGCAAAAGGCCTGCCGTCAACATAACCTTCAAGCAGATCCGCCAGTCGTTCCTCCCCATAGAGACGAACGAAGGCCCAGCACATCTGCCCGAAGAGTATTTCGCCTAAAAGCGGCGTACCGAAGGCCGATGCCGGTTGCAACGTAAGACGTACGGTAGTCATGCCGCACCTCGCTTAAAGCTTGAAGGGATCGATCTGATCAAATTCCGCCTGGCAGTCCTTGCCGTCGATCGTCACGTTTTCAAACTTCACCTTGCCGTAGCCGCGACTGCCGGAGCCGCCAAGGCTGTCGAATTCAAGCAGACGAAGGCCGGCGAGCACGGTCTTGCGCATGTCTTCGCCGTCACAATCGAGCACTTTGAGCGAAAGGCGGAAATCGAACGCCGTACCCGCGACAACACGCTCGGTGTAGCGCGGATTAAGCGCCTTGCCGGAGATGCGGTCAATTGAATTTTCGCTTTTAGCCTCCGTCGGGAGCTGATTGCTTTCAGCAAGCATCTTCATCCAGCCATCCGACATTTCACAGTCCCAGAAGGAGAGGCGTGCGGGACCGATGCGGGCGGCTTGCTCGTTCGTCAGCTGATCGCTTCCGGCTACGCCGAAAAGCTTGAGAATCATCAGCACGCTTTCGCTTTCACCGGCATTGATGAAATCCGACCAACCCAAGGGGGCGGAACGAACGGCGCCGCTTCGCCATTCAAGCAGACTGCGAATTTTCCCCTTGATGCTGGACCCGGGAATATAGGGACGCTGCGTGAGCGGATTGCGCACCACGGCATTGTCGATTCCACCGATGTGCATTTCAGCATCACCACCGCCGATATGAAGGCCGGACGCGCAGCGCAATGTCGCCTTGATCGTCAGAATTTGATTGAGTTTCATACCTAGCTCCTTGCGCACTTATTTATTGGGATTGAAATACTTCATATAGCCGAGGAAGGCTTCGAAGAAGAATTTCGCGGTTCGCAGCGTTTCGGGCGTCTGAATCTGGCTGACAACGTTGTTGAACAAGTTGTAGAAGGTCTCGTCGACCAACCCGCGGCCCTTTGCATACGCCGCTTTGGCGCGCATCATCTGAATGAACGGAGAGACCTCCTTGAATTTGGCTTCTTTGGCTTCGGTCGATTGCGCAAAGTGCACTTTGTCGTGCCACATCACGAGCTCATCGTAGAATTTACGAAGCTGGGCAGGCTTGTTCTCCTTCAGACTGGTACACGCGCGCGCAGCTTCAAGCGCAGTATCGGAAAAGAGATTCGGATCGACAGGAGCGAGCGTGACTCGTCCCATGGTTCGAGGCGTGGTCATTGAATGCGGATTTGCCATAATGATTGATCCTTAATTCCTACGAACGGCATAAAAGGTGTTGGTAAGCGGAATGCGAAGCGCAGCCTTGTCTCTTTCAAAGTAACGCAGCAGCGTCTGCAAAAATTCGTCACGAGCGCGGGTGACATCGTTTCCGGCCACAGTCCTCTGGCGTTCAAACAGTCGTGTCGTCGTGTAGTAGAGTCGGCTTCGCCATAGGGAGGCTTCGGGGCGCGTCGTGTCTCCTGCCATATCGATCAGTTCAAAGAGGCTGTAGAGATAGGAGGACGTCACGCCGTATCGATCTGCAGCTTCGGAGAGAAAATCCTCGATCTCTTCAAGACGATGAAGATCGGTCCACGACACCGTCTGACCGAACAGCGAGGCACTGCACTTGCCGGGACGGCTCTTTGCTTCGCTGAGTGCCTCCTCTGCCATGGCTGCAAGCGTGCGTGCGGGCACGCTTGGCTTTGTCATCACCATGCCGACGGAGAAGTGGACGTCCGGATTGCAGCAGGCAAAACGGACGAAGGCCGATTCGAGAGCCAGCGCAAGCTTCTGCGTTTCGTGCCAGGGACCAATCAGGAAGAAATCGTCGCCGCCTGCAAAGACGGTGTACATGTTCCTGAACTTTTGCGCACAGAGCGTCGGCAAATAAACGGAGAAGAAGGCGTTCATCTGCCGAGAAAGCGAAGCGGTCTTGGCGAATGTCATGATGCGTTCGCGTCCCACCGTTGCATCCGTAAGTCCCTTTCTGAAAATGAGCCCCAGGTTGTCGACGTCGCCCTTAAGCGTCATCAATCCCGTCGTGCCGAGCCCGCTTCGCGTGTCGGCATGAGCCAGGGTTTCAAAAGTCTTCGTCGCACCGACAACGAGATCATCGTCGTCCCCGAATCGGGCATCCGGATTGAGCAGGTCATCCTGACTGTAATGCGGCACATACCCGTTGATATTTCGGCGTGCACAACCGTGCCAGAGCACTTCATGAGGATCGGCCGGCAGGGAAAAATCCCAGCAGCGGCTGATCCCTTCGGGCTTCAGCCGCTGAAGCTGGTCCGAACTCGCAAATGCGACACGGTATCCGAAGATCGGCATTTCGCAAGTAGTAAAGCCGGAAGGTGCCTCATGGTCGAAAATGACAAGATGCGTCTTCGTAGTGAGGGCACGGCCGACCAGAATCTGGTCTCGAGAAAGCGCACAGGATTCGCCGTCCGCACGACCATCAGCAGGCATGCGTTGCTGCCACCGGCAGGCGCCGTACGGATAATCGGCGTCGAAGACCGCAGAGTCCATCTTCGTTACGGCAAAGCGCTGGTACTTCGCCTTTTCCAACGCCAGGTACAGACGGTCGGCAAGCGCCTGATAGTGCTTGCCAATGAAGTCGTTGCAGGTGGCGGGCGTCGCAGCCAACCCAATCCCGCAAGTTCCGAAGGTCGAGTCAAGGAACCATTCGTCGAAAGTCGTTTTAAGGACCTCGAGCTTCGTTTTGACGGACGTCGTGTTGGGAGCAACAATCAAGAATTTTCCGGCAGCATTGATGATCTGACTTGTCGAAGGCAGCTCCAGTGTTTGCAGAACCTTCAGCGCCGCCAGCTCGCATAGAAGCGATACGTAGAACGAACGGCCGCGAAGAAGCTTGGCGGACTTGCGGTTGGTATCGCTTCCTTCGCTGAAGATGAAGTTTTGAATGCCGAAAAAGTCTCCTTGAATCAGCAGAAGCTTGTCGTCATCCCAATCGAGCCGATTCTTGAGTGCGCGAACGGCATCGTCATCCGTTCGGCCTTCTTCCTCGTGCCATCGCCAAAGTGCAGCCGACAATGCGGCAACTGCCTTGGAATGATCATAGAGCGAAACGTCCGGCTTGACATTGAAGGCGGTGGCGGAAGGCACGGCCTGCGTAAACGTAAGCCAGGCCGTATCAAACGAGTCGAGCCACAGCGGCCAGCTCTCGCGGAATCCTGCGAGCATGGCTCGATCGGGAGAAGCAAGAGCAGAGGCAAAGTCCTGCCAGAGCGTGCGGTACTCACTTGAAGCTTGATCCACCGTCCTGTCTTCCAACTTATCGAGCGCCTCCGGGAAAAGAGCGGCAGCCGAAAGCGGACGCAGAGGGAATCCAAGTTTCAACGTGTCTGCCCGAATTGAACGGCTGCCTTGCAGCGAGACTTCTTCAAGCAGCGCACGCTGACGCGTCTGAATGTAATTCTTTGGTTCCACTCCGGCCGTCTCACCGTCATAGACCTCTCGCTCAAAGCCCGAGGCAACACGGTCGGCGGTCGCGACAATCCACTGAAGGAATGTTTGAGGCGCATGATGGGCTGAAGCGGCATTGATCAGCGAATCCGTCGCATCTCCCTCTGAAAAGGGGAATGCCTTCTCGCCGATCAAGGCCGGGGCGACCTTCTCGATAACAGGAAACGCAAGGGCAGTGTAGGCCGCATGCTGATGAGTCCACCAAATGCGATCGCCTACTTGACGCCGCGGGCAATACATTTGTTGATGGAGCTTGATCGAGGCTTCGGACGCATCGATTCGCGCTCTTTGCGCAAATTTGCCGAGGTCATGGATCAACCCTGCAAAAGCCACACGGCATGTAGCATCAAGCAATGAACTCTTCATGGCAAGACCCTAAACAATGAGATCGATAATGTATGCACTTTACCACAGTACTTCACAACAAGCGTCTTCACAAACTTGTCATGCAGTTTTTCGACAACGAAATAGCATCAACCGAAAGGGAAAGCCCATATCTGGTGTCCAGACGCTTGACATGAGAATCAATAAGATAGGGTTTGGCCGCATCGCCCAACCGAATGCGAAGCCGCTTGTTGATCAACGCCCGCTTTTCTTGAAAATAAGGAAGGAAATCCTCGTCTCGCGACAGAGCGCTGCAGGCATGCTCATAGTCGGGCGTCTCACCTCCAGATACGCGGCGGTATATCCCAAGAAACTCCTCAGCAAAAACATCCTTTCCGGGACGACAGGGCGGCTTGCCATCTTTTGCCCGCAAGGAGAGCCAGAGATAGACGGCAAAAAGGAGAGGCGGGAACTTAATCGTCACTCCTCCGGCGACGACGGTTCGTCTGGACTCATCGAACATGAGTGCTGCGGGCATCGGCTGATGGTTCTGCGCTTCCCTGACGGCCGACATATAGCTTCCTCGGTTCGACGCAGGATCGTTTCCCATGCGAACGAATGGTATGTCGGCCAGCATGATCTCCGCGTCGCACGCGGCCAGCCGCACATTGCGAATGTTCAGACATTCCGGCGACTGTTGAGCAGGATAGAAGAAGTCGGGCAGGTTTTCATATGGTGGCGAAACCAGTACATGATAGAGTCCGTCGAATGCTCGCCCATAAAGCGACAACGCATATCCGGCGTAAAACCCCATGCTTTTTCGCCCTCCCGCCATTGAGACGAGCAGACGAACATCATCGCGGGCACAGAAACTTCGCACGCATTCCGTGATGCAGTCCGCCGCCCAAGTATTGTCTTCCGGCGTTCGAATGTCGTCGAGTTTTCGACCGTCGGCAGTTCGAATCACATGCACATTCGCCGCATTGAAAGAGATGGTCTTGTCGGCCCCCAGCGCACTGACAAAATCCTGCCAACGACCGCATGAGGGATCGAGAAGCGTCTCACGAATGCAGTCGGCACCGGAACTTGTTGTAACAACATGCACCTCATCCGGCACAATGTCTCGTTCAGTTTTGAGGGCATAGATCGTTTCCGTGATGACCTGAGGAGTCATGCCCGTCACGGCGAGCAAAATGCATCGCCTCGAGTTCATTTCTGCAGGCATCGCGTCAAATTGTCCTTCAAGCGCTTGAGCTGGTCACCCTGGATGAGAAGGATATGCGTCTTGTCTCCGGTTGCTCGAATGTTGGATTTGGCACTGATCGGCTTATAGCTCACCAGAATCAGCTTCGTCTTAATCCCCCCCAGTTTTTTGAGTGACTCAAGCTTGTAGATCACCTGATTGGCATCCTCACTCGCGCTCAAGTTCCCGGTCTTGCATTCGACGATGCAGAGCGAACCTTCATGGAAGAAAGCAACATCGATTTCATTCTTCGCGTCCCCGATGACCGTGATATTGCCTTCGGGCTTCATCTTCATGTCGCTCAGTGTATTGAAAACATAGCGCTCCAGCCAGCCTCCGGCAACGAAGAAGCGGTCTGCTTCGGAAGGAAACGTCATGATGTCGCCACGAATGTTCAGGTGTCCCGTTTGTATAAAACGGTCGCAGAGTGCATCAAACGCTGCTCGGTTCTGAGGCGGAATGCGCCCCTTGAAGGAAACCTTGAGCGCCTTCTCCGTTTCCCGGTCAGTCGACAGCATGTTGAGAAGCGGCATGACGTCTCGAAAAGAGGGCGTATTGATCAGGCTTTCGATCAGCATTTTTTCCGGCATGCTGACGGACGGCATCCGACTGCTGTCCTCCACTTGGAATCCGTAGGCTTTCAGATAAGTTTCGACCTTTGTTTGCAAACGGACTTTCTGCATGCGGCGACTGCCATCGTTACTGTCAGGATCGATCAGACTGATCGAATTGTCAGATTCGTTGAGATAGAAGC
>OLIV01001483.1_pt1 | contig 11333 bp, 8 predicted proteins | sample 1601411 | NCBI WGS metagenome assembly OLIV01 (sample SAMN03922450, study PRJEB24848) | human gut metagenome | isolation source: stool sample | host: Homo sapiens | place: Germany | collected 2009-11 | reverse complement strand
CTCCGTGATGCACCGGCACAAAAAGAATCCGGTCATCAAAATATTTCGTCACCTTTTTCTGGATCGTAAGCTCTGCGATCATGCGGATTGATCTTGCCAGCTCTTCATGGCAGTAGATCCGCAGATTCCCCTCATATTTTCCCTGGCCGATCTTATTCTGCCCGATCATCCGTATCAGCCAGATCACGCCCAGAAGATGATCGATATGTTCATGGGTAATAAAAATATCGTGAATGTCTTCCAGCTGGATCCCGGTGTCTTTTAACACCTTTAAAATACGGTTTCCGCCGCCGGTATCCACCAGAAAATGCCTGTTTCCATCCGAGAGGGCAAAACATGTATTATAGCATTCCGTTACTGTTGCATTTCCCGTTCCAAGTATTGTAAGCTTCACTTTTTTCTCCTTTTTGTCTGACCTGACAGTTATTTTCCAAATCTAAATTCTTCATAATCTTCCGGCAGGAATCTATGGTAAATGATATGGCATCCTTCATCTTTAAAGCAATACCGGTAAGTATCCTCCGGATCATTTTCAAAGCAGATCATATAATCAAATTCATCGCTGTGCATCTCTTCGATCGTAATCTGATCCGAATGCTGACGGAACAGTTCAAAGATATCTTCCATCTTGCAGCCATGATGAGAGATCAACCCAATCAGGTCTTTGATGAATTCATTCTCTTTCATATTATTGTGTACATATTCTGCACCTTCCTCCGGAATATGAAAACAGAACCGCTCCCCCTTATTTGTCACTTCAACACTTCCAAGCTTCCCTTCTTCATACTCAGAAAACCGGCTCAATTTTTCCTGCATTCCTGTCTCATCCACATCTAACTGAAAGAAATGATTCAGAGAACTCAGCGGATAATACAGACGAATCTTCTCCTTACGGTAGCCCAGCTTCGCCTGTTCTTCCTTTATTACATCTATAATATTTTTCTCAAGTCTTGCAAAATCCATGATTTTATAATCCTTTTCATCTGAAATATATTTGGCTTCAAACAGTTTCTATTCTTTTTCTTCCGGTCTTTTATTATAGAAGAACATCCATGCCGCCATTGTGAGAATGATCACATATCCAAGCACACTGTACTTGTCCGGAACCTGTCCGAAAAGAAAATATCCGAGAATCGTAGAGAAAATAATCTGAGAATAATCATAGATTGATATCTCTTTCGCATGTGCATGATAATATGCTGCAGTAATTCCAAATTGTCCTCCTGCTGCCGCAAGTCCGGCACCAAACAGTGCCAGAATCTGCGCTCCTGTCATTGGATGGAAATTAAATAACAGATACGGAAGTGTCACGATGCAGGAAAACCCTGAGAAAAACAGAACAACAGAGCTTCCTTTCTGACCTCTCTGACCAAGAATCCTTACCATTGCATACGCAATACCGGCACCGATTCCCCCACATAGACCGATCACTGACGGAAAGAGTTCCATATTTGTAAAGGTTGGCTTAATGATAAACAGGCTTCCGATAAATGCAACAAAAATTGCAATTGCCTGCGCCGGTTTTAATTTCTCTTTCAACAGAAGAAACGAAAATAAAATAACAAAAAACGGAGACATTTTGTTCAGCATAGATGCATCCGAAAGCACCAGATGATCTACTGCATAAAAATTACAAAGGATTCCCAGCGTGCCAAATGTTGCACGCAAAACCATATAACCTAAGTTTCCCTTCTTGATTTCAAATCCGTCACCACTTCGCACAATCATTATAAGTGCAACAAAGAATGCAACCAGATTTCGAAAAAAGCTTTTCTGTATGGACGGCACATCCCCCGCAAGCCTGACACAGGCACCCATTAACGCAAATGAAAATGCCGATAATATAATAAAGCAAATTCCTTTATTTCTGGAACTCATGATTTCTAACCCCTTTTCTCTTATTACAAAACTACAATTTCAAACAAATTTCATCTCCTATTAGTATAATTTTCGTCTTACAAACTGTCAATCCAAAATATTGTAACTGTTCAGAGCCAAGCAAAATTTCAAAAAAAGGTATAAAATACTTGCATTTTTTAAACTGTTTTTGAAATTTTATTTGGCGGATACGCCAACCTCCAAAATGCGTAGTATTTTGGAGGTTAGCTCTGAACAGTTACAAATTATTTACAGAACAATATCATCCATCTTCTCAAATCCATTCATGGAATAAGATTCTATCATATTTCCGCTTACAAGATAGAATACGTCACCAATATACAGTCCTCTGCTGCCTTCATATCCGCTCAGCTGTCTGCTCATGACTTCTTTGAATCCTTCTGCCTCATCATACGTATACAACTGATAAGTCACTCCATCATGATAGGTAACAAACCCGAACAGATTCTTCTGAACATCTACAAATACGCCTTTATAATTGTATCCTACATCTGTGCCATAGCTTTCTTCAATTGTATACTTATTTTCCTCTGTTACATTGGATGGATCTGTAACATTAAACATCGAAAGTTTCACACCTTCTGTTGTAAATCCATCTTCACTTACATCCATCCCTATGCCAAGCAGTTTTCCGTCTCCATATGGATGCAGATATTCGGAAAATCCAGGAATCTTAAGCTCTCCAAGAATCTTCGGATTCTCCGGGTCTGAAAGGTCTACCGAGAACAATGGATCCACCTGACGGTAAGTAACGAAATATCCTGTATCTCCCATAAATCTTGCGGAATAGATTGTTTCATCCTTTGCCAGATTGTGAATGGAGCCAATGATCTCCAGTTTGTCATTCAGTACATAAAGTGAATTTGTACCAGGTACCGCATCCTTAACATTTTCAGCAACGGCTTTTTCAGTCTTATCTGCCGTCTCATTTAATGGCATAATATCATCATTCGAATAAATCTCATCGATTGTTGTAACTAATCTAAGATTTCCTTCATACTCATCAATGCTGAAAGAATCGTTCAGCATTCCTTTGATCTTCGTCTGAGCAACACCAACAAGCTTTCCATCTGTATAAGAAATCTTGCGGATCAATGTTCTGCTCACATCTGAATCTTCATAATAATTACTTGTAATATAAATATTATTTTCGCTTACATAACACACATCCGAATAACCAAAAACAGCCTTACTGTCTGTTTTTTCTGATGGATTATCTAATGAAAATGCTGTAATGATCGTATATTCATTTCCTTCTGCTTCCTGTGGCATATAAATATTTTCTGCTTCAATAGATTTTCCCTGCACTTCCGGAATATACCACAGATCTCTTGCTGTAACATTGTCTTCGTAAGGATGGAACTGACTAAGCACATAGACATATCCATCAACAATCCTGGATGTATTATATCCTCCGCTCTGTTCCATGTTACCGATCTCTTTCGGATTTGACGGGTCACTGATGTCATATACCTGGACATACGTATTGTTCTCATAATATCCATCATAAGCTTCTGAATCCTCTGAATTTCCGACTTGTCTTCCTAACGTACCGAACAGAACTAATTTATCATCCTGTACATAAATGTCTTCTACATAGCGTTCTGCATCCTGTTCGATCGAGGCCAGCTTTTCCATGGACCCATTGTCAATAGCTGTGATTGTCACAACACTCCGACACAGTGTATAAATGTTTTTTCCATCGGTTTTGACAATATCGGCTTCCCCCACGCCATTCTCACGGACATTCGTGTCCGAATAAGCTCCGGTATCACTAACATTACTGCTTTCTGCTGTTGCTGCGTCTGCCGAAGACGCACTTTCATACAGTCCGATAGCCATACTGTTGTTATCCCGTGCCATCTGCTTATTATATTCTTTGATACATTTTTCAATTTCTTTATAATCTTTCGCTGTTGTAAGTGTCTGGGTTGTCTCTTTCTGATCTGCTGCTGATGCGATAGTCGCTGCATCTAATGTTTTGTTGTTTCCTTTGTTGATCTGCTTGATTCCAACTGTCGCTCCAACTATCACACAGACACATGCCGCCGCTGCGATCGGCACGATACGTTTCCAGCTCTTCTTTTTGGCTTTTGATCCCTGCTGCTTTTCTTCCTGTCTTGCCTGAAGCATTTTCTGAATTGCCTCCGGTTCCAGTGAGTCCGGAAGAATCACATCATCTGCCATCTGTCTCAAATCCTGCTCTAAACGCTTTTCATCCTCAATCTTCTTGTTGTTCTTTTCTCTATTTTCTTCCATCTTTTCCGCCTCCTTCTTCTATTCTTTTTTCAACCCCATCTCTTATAAGATCATCCTGTACGATCATCCTGCTTCCAACATCTTACGCATCTTCCCAAGTGCCCTGCTTTTCTTTGATCGAACCGTTGCAGCATTCATCTCAAGCACCTGCGCGATTTCCTCACTTCCATATCCAGCGAATACAGAATACGAAAGGATCATACGCTCTTCTTCCTCAAGCCTTGCGAATGCCTCCTTCACATCAAAATGTTGCTCACAGTCCGGTTCGTGCCCAGCTTCTGGTGTCGCTTCCTCAGATGCATGATTTCCACGCTTTCCCAACATTTTTCTGCATTGATTTCCTAAAATTGTAAAGATCCAGCTTTTAAAACTACTCTCATTCTTGAGCTTCGCAATATTTTCAAATGCAGATATAACGGTCTCACTTACCGCGTCTTCTGCATCTTCTGTATGCTTCATCATATATAATGCGAATTTATACATTTCCTTGCAAACGCCGGCATATAACAGGGAAAATGCTTTCGTATCTCCATTCTTGGCCTTGCGAACCAATTCCTCTTTGAATTGTATTTCCCTTGAATTTTCTTTATCCTTCATTCGTTCCCTCCTCTCGAATCATCTTTTTCATTTGAAGATTCTTATAACCATTTTTATGAATCACCTGTATTGGTTCATGAAGTCTATGAATAGTTTCACATTATCTTTATTATAGGTTATATACACTAGAGTCTTCAAATAGAAAAACTGTTGCAGATGAAAACTAAGAATTTCTTAATAAAAAGACAGCGAGATACAGGTCTTTTCCATATCTCGCTGTCTTTGGATGATTATTCACTCCTAAAGTGTTAACATATTTTTACTTCATCAATAAGGCTTTTCCTATTAATTCTGCACACTTTTTCAGTTCTGCTTCTGTATGGCTGGACATAAGCGCGACTCTAAGCCTTGCTGCTCCTTTAGCAACAGTTGGATAACGTATCGCTGATATAAAATATCCATTCTCATAAAGATAGTTGGAAACTGTCAGTGCATTTTCCTCATCACCAATAATAACAGGAATTATGGCAGTTTCAGATTTTACATTGATACCATATTTCCCGAGTTGTCTACAAAAATATTTTACATTGTACTGCAATTTTGTTACTCTTGAGATTTCCTTTTCAAGAACTTCGATTCCAGCCAGATTCGCAGCCATGGTTACTGGCGAAAGTGAAGTAGAAAATATGAATCCTCTTGCCACATTTCTCAGATAGTTTATCAGTCTTGTCTCTCCGGCCACATAACCACCTTCGCCACCTATCGACTTACTAAATGTTCCCATTAAAATATCTACCTGTCTTTTTTCCTGCCAGTATTCCCGGATTCCATGACCGGTTTTGCCGATCACTCCTGTGGAATGTGCTTCATCTACCATGGAAAACAATTGATTCTCTTCACAGATATCAAGAAATTCCGGAAGCTTTAATATATCTCCATCCATAGAAAAAACTGCATCACTGACAACAATGCCTGTCTCACATGGATTCTCCTGTATTTTTTTTCGCAGATCATCCATATCATTATGAGCATATGTTACAATTTTGGCTTTTGAAAGACGGCATCCATCAATAATACTTGCATGATTTAATTCATCACTAAAAACAGTATCTCCTTTTTTCACCATTGCGGATATTGTTGCTACATTTGCAACATATCCTGTGTTAAACACGATCGCTGCTTCTGTTTCCTTGTAGGAAGCAATCTTATTCTCCAGTGCATTATGTATCACTGTATTTCCGGTTGTAAGTCTGGAGCCACCGGAGCCAAATCCATACATAGCTGTCGATTCTACGACTGCTGATTTTATGGAAGGATGACTGGCAATATCCAGGTAGTTATTGGATGCCATTAATACATAATCTTTTCCATCTATAGTTACATGTGAACTCTGTGCTGATTCTATTGTCTTCATTGTGCGAAAAAGATGGTTTTCTTTTAAAGATACCAGTGCTTTATCAATTTTATCCCACTTCTGTGGTCTTTTCATATCTGATTTTTTGCAAATCTTTTTGGGTACATTTCTGACGATCACATGCTGATTCTGAAGAAAATCAATTGCTTTTTGTTCTTCTGCATCTGTTCCTCGAAACAGAAATATTCTTCCTCCTTTTTCGCTCCCCATTCTCTTCATCTTCGTGATTCTTCTATAACCGATTTCTTTTGAGCTCACATAACCGGTCACGTACTCGGGATCATCTGAAATACATATCTCACCAATAATACCAGGACAATTTGCCACTTTTGTCGCAAGTACAATTGCTTCTTCATAATGATTCTTCTCGTTTCCGATTCTGTCCCCTTTCATTCTCTCCTGATCCATATTGGTAGCACGAATCCCACGTTTTTTATCCGGTTCTAAACGAATGAGCCTGTCAACATCAAGAAGCATAGCTCCTCTCATGGCATAAGTTTCATCTAAGAATTGCATGACATCTTGCGGATTGTCTATTCCAGTTTCTTTTAAATATTTTTTTATCTCTTCCTGCCCTTTTTCCCATGTTTCGACCTCAATTGTCTCTACTGAAAGTGCATCAAGATAAATAATGTTCTCCTTGCAGACTTTATTTATCTTCAAGTTCAACGCATCTGCTTCACCCTTGGAATGATGCATTCCTCTCTCTATCAGCGCATTGGCAAATATATCAACATCCGGTGCCTCAACGATTTTCTCTGCTCCGGATATGTGTACATCCGTACCGTTTTCCTTTTTGCTTGCACGCATCTTAATACTGTACAATTCCTCCGCACTCATAGATTAAATTCCTTTCTGTTCAGTGAACCAGTCTTTCATGACATCAACAATCTGCCTGATCTCATTATCCTGTATGATATACGGAAACATGGCATACATAATATCGAGAAATGGTCTTGAAAATACTCCTCGTTGATATGCATACTCCTGAAATCCGATAAGACATGATGGGTCATGTACCTGGAAACAAAGACAACCACCCATATATCTGATTTCTTTGATAAGCGGATGAGTGAATCCGGAGACCAGATTTCTAACCATATCCTCTATATGCTTGATTTTTTCCATATAGTTTTCACGCTCAAATATTTCTATAGATTTTAATGCTGCACTGCATGCGACCGGATTTCCCATAAATGTAGGACCATGCATAAGTGCATCTGTATCCTTATCAGAATAGAATCCATTATATATTTTATGATTTGCTACTGTCACTGCATGTCCTATATACCCGGCAGTCAATGCTTTTCCAAGCACGATAATATCCGGAAGTACAAGATCAGACACAAAACGATTTCCAGTACGTCCGAAACCAGTTGCAACTTCATCAAATATAAAAACAACATCATATTCATTGCAAAGTTCTCTTGCCCTTCTCAGGAAATCAATACTATACATTTTCATCCCGCCGGCTCCCTGAAGAAGTGGCTCTACAATAAATGCATAAAATTCATTTCCGTGTGTCCGAAATACTTTTTCCAATGCATCCATTTCCGTTGGAATGTGAATTACATCCTTCTTATCATCTTCTGATAATATAAAATGATAATCCTCATCATCTCCGGCCTTCATACACATAAATGTATCTCCATGATACGAGTTGGTAAGCGAAAGGAGTTTTTTTCTTCCGCTGCCACGATTAATATTAAATTGCAATGCCATTTTCAAGGCAACCTCTACAGCAACCGAACCCGAATCTGAAAAAAAACAGTAATCAAGATCTCCCGGGAGAAAATCTTTTAGTTTTTCTGATAATTTCAAGACTGGTTCATGAGTAAGCCCACCCAGCATGACATGACTGAATTGATCAATCTGATTCTTCATTGCTTCGTTAATTTCTTTATTTTTATAGCCATGTATCATACACCACCAGGAAGATACGGAATCTATCATTTTATTATCCTGCGTATACAAATAAACTCCTTCTGCATCTACAATTTTATATGGTGTCTTCATTTTCTTCATCTGTACATATGGATACCAGATCATAAGTTTATCTCCTAAAATTATTCTTATTTTTGCTTTCCTCATTCCGTTATATTGTTATCTGTATAATGAAATTAATTCTGCTATATCAATATTCAAGTCCACGTCTCCCATGGAAACTTTCGCCAGAGTTGGAAGCCCCGTCATATATTCGCACATGCGTATATTATCTTCATGCATGATATTATCCGCTATATAATGATTAAAAATCATTCCTTTTATATTCATATTTCTGTTTTTCATATATTCATAAGTTAGTACAACACTATTGATTGTTCCAAGTCCTGCATCTGCAACCAGAATGCAGTCAAGTTCCATCTCATCTATTATATCTGTCAACCCAATACGTGCCTCATCAAAACAGATCGGACATAAAATACCGCCACTTCCCTCAACTGTTATATAGTCGTATTTCTCTTTTACTTTTCTATAATTATCCAAAACAACTGCCATCTCAACATGATTTCCTTCCAGACGTGAAGCCAGATGCGGAGAATAAGCATGCTCATAGACATACGGGCACATTTCCTCTACTGACTGGGAGATTCCTGATACATTCTTAACCCACAAAGCGTCACCAGGAATCAGCGTTCCATCTTCCTCTCTTTCATTTCCACTCATAGCAGCTTTAAAATAGCCTGGAGTCATCCCGTTCTCTTTTATCTTTTTTATAATCAATCCTGTAACGTATGTTTTACCAACATCCGTACCTGTACCGGTTACAAATATCCCTTTTCCCATTGCATTCTCCTTTTTTCTTGCATACTTTAGGCAAAGTATATACTTACTCGCAACTAATTGTCAACCTTTTTTATTTAATGGTTGACAATTAGTTGCTTATTGTATACAATAACTTTGCTTTTAATCTCTCTCAATGGGAAATGGCAGAAATATTTTAAACAAAAGGATGGGAAAACTATGAGTACTACAGAAGAATCAAAAGAAAGAATTTTATCCAATCATTTTTTTAGCGTCAAAAATCTGACTATGGACGGCATGTGGGTTGTTCTGCTGTTCATCTCGGGCTTATTTAAAATCCCATCACCCATTCCAGGAACTGAATTTCAATTATCAGCCCCATTAGCCATAAGCATCGGAAGAATCAGAGGATTTCTACATTATCTTACCATCGGCATCATTGCCAGCATTATTGGGATGATATTAGGTCTTCAGACTATATACAATGTCATTATCGCAATGGTGTACCGTATTGTAGCCGGTCTTATCTTAACAGTATTAAAAAAGGACCCACTGGCCCTCATTATTGCTGGTCCTGCCGGAACGTTTGCAGCCAGACTGGTATTGGCAACAATCTTGGGTGTTGCCTGGCAGCCTTTAGTAGTAAGCGCAGCTCCTGGAATGTTCTTTACTGCAATAACTGCCCCTGTTCTGACTTCAATTCTAAAAAGAGTCCTTAAGACAATTTCCTAAAACACCAACTCAGGAGCATCTATTTTAACAGCGAGATACAGGTCTTTCCCATATCTCGCTGTCTTTAGACGATTCTTTGCTTTAGCCTGATCCTCATAGTTCCAGCAAATCTTCATTCTTGCATCCAAGCGCCCTGCTCAATCGCAACACATCAATTGCTCTGGTCTGATTGATATCTCTCTGTCTTTGCTCAAAGAGTTGTATCTGCCGCACAGATACTCCTGACAGTTCTGCCAGTTCTCGCTGTGATAGTCCCGCCAAATCACGAATTCGTTTCAGATTTGTCTCCGGATAATGTTGGTTCCATAATTCATCCAACCGCTCCACGAAATGTGCCAAATCCATCTCGTGGTATACTTCATACATATTTCGAATTTCCGTCATTGATACCGCCCTGTAGATGCGTGAAAATGTTCTTCCTCGATACCACTGATAATAGGCCAATGCCCAGCCACTCCAATATTCTGGTGATTTATCCAAATACATCTCATCTGGGTACTCTTCCATTACTAACCCAGAATCCCGAATCACTTCTTTGACTAACTCACACCCTGTTTTTCCGGCTACATAAGTAGGATTTCCAATTTCAAATTGCCGTGACACATTTGAAACCAGAAACATTTCAAAAAATTTATCAATATCCATATCATATGTGTTCACCGCGAAATCCAACATATCTCCCAATATTCGTTGGGCTGACGTAAGATAATCATCTGAATAAGCGTGTATCACCATTTTCCATACCCTCCCTCATGATGTCCAGCATGAATAACTCATGAATATCTGCACTTTCTTTTTTACGTCTTCTATATTCTCGTCTTGCTTCACGCTCGCGCTCCGCTTTCTTGATATAATATATTTCCGCATCTACATTTTCATAATTCTGAAAATAAATCGTCTCAAAAGCTTTCGGACTTTTTAATACAATCTGCTCGCCCAATTTACCTAACCGCATCGCCTCAGATAATTTTTCCAACGAAATTACTCCCGAAACAAAATCCTGGGCAAACGAAAAGTATGAATCATCTGCACGATATCCTACAATAATATCATATGGAGTAATATCTATCAGGAAATGCTCTTTTATGTATTTTTTTGCCTCTTCTGCAATACTTCCATTCTGCCAGTACGTTCTATTATCTGCAAGAATAGCAAGCCAATTCAATATGTGGTATTTTGAATCATTCAGATTCAATACTTTTAATCCTTCCATGTCCAATTCATAAATATTCACATATCCATTTTTTTGCTTTGCACATGCCCACTCTCTTGCTAATTCTATATTTTCTGTACAATAAAAACCTCTTCCGTAATCATTGTGTCTGGCACCCTTCCCGGACTCTGGTTTTTCAATTAAGAATTCTGATCCATGATATAATATTTTTTTCATACCAGCTCCTCCTTATGTATTAAGTATATCGCTACAGCGATATACTTGCAAGAGATTTTGAGTCAGTGTACTCCTTACAGGAAACTCGCAAAAATATTTATGATATCGTTTTTTCAGGAGATAATACTTTTACATCTGTCCGGTTTATTTTGTGTGTAACGCACAAAGTGAATTGACTTTTTTTGTACGCAAGAATAAAATGAAAGCGTTGATTTTGCATTTTATTGACTGTATTCTGACCGGATACTATGATTTGTGCGTAAAGAATAAATGACAACATAACAAAAATAAAAAGAGGAATACAGAATGAAGAGTACAAAATTATTTCGGAATGTAACGACATATGACAAAGACTTA
>OLIV01001482.1_pt1 | contig 11338 bp, 6 predicted proteins | sample 1601411 | NCBI WGS metagenome assembly OLIV01 (sample SAMN03922450, study PRJEB24848) | human gut metagenome | isolation source: stool sample | host: Homo sapiens | place: Germany | collected 2009-11 | reverse complement strand
CTATGTTTTTGTTTATTATTTCCATTACTTTTTTCATAAATTTTTCTTCCATGGCACTATAAACAGAAGTTTCTTTAGCTTCCTGTGGTTCTCTGTTGATTGATACCATTTCCGTTCCATATCGTTCTGCGAGTTTTTTCCGATTAATCAAAAGGTTGGCAACACGTACAACTAACAATTCCGGATCGAATGGTTTCATGATAGAGTCGTCGGCAGCGTCAGATGTGTATAAGAGACAGGAATATGTGAAGTTACCATATTGTTTTTAGATAATCTTGTAAACTCAATACCGTCCATATATGGAGTCATAATGTCACTAATCACCAAATCAGGTATTTGTTTTTGTTCTATTTCATAGCCTTCTTTACAATTTACGGCAGTATAGATATTATAGTATTTGCTGAGCAATGATACCAGGTAATTACGTACATCCTCATTGTCTTCTATTATGAGCAGAGTCATTTCCTTGGGTGAAGTATTAGTCTGAGATATCTCGCAGGGATTGACATCTGTTGCAATAAGTGCTTCTACATCAGAATAAGCATGGGTGGATTTTACTATCTTGTCTTTGCTAAGTAGTTGGTTTTCGGTATAACTGTCTTTACCTAATGGGAGGGTGAAAGACACGGTCATTCCATGCCCTTCTTTATTATCTATCCAAATACGTCCGCCATGGAGCTCAATGATACTTTTTGTCAGATTCAGCCCAATTCCGCTTCCCAACACTTTCTCACCTGCCTGGAAGAAAGCTTCGAATATACGGGGCATCATATTGGCAGGGATTCCGGAGCCGCTATCTTCTACTTTAATCAAAAGAATCTTTTCTGCGGGGAGGCCCAAATTTTCAGGCTTCTGAATATCTTCAGTATTGGTTTCCATACTTGAGATGATAATATATCCACCGTTGGGAGTATGCTTTAAAGAGTTGGAGAGCAGGTTAAAGAAAACCTTTTCCAATAGAATGGCATCAAACCAAGTGTCTGTTGAGGAGGTCGTATCATTAAATTCGATAGATATGTTTTTCTTTTCGGCAACAGGCATAAATAGTTTGATGATTTCAGGTATGTAAGTACCTAGATTGTAATTGCTGACGTGAAGTTGCATTTTCCCGGCTTCCAGCTTGTGAAAGTCCATTAAACGGTTTACCAGCCATAATAAACGTTGGGAATTACGGTTGATCAGCTCCAATGGTTGGCGATATGCCGGAGGCATATCTTCTTTATGCAACAGGTCTGTGAGCGGAGCTATGATTAAAGTCAGTGGAGTACGGAGCTCATGTGAGAAATTGGTGAACATTTGTACACCCATATTGTGACTGATTTCAATATTCTGTTTCTCCATCTGTTTTAACTGAAGATCCATTTTCAGTTGTGCTTCCCGGGTTTTATAACGTATGAACAGCATAATCATGCTAATGGTGAATGCTAGATAGAACAAATACGCATACCATGTTTTCCATAGAGGAGGAGTGACTGTAATTGATAATGAAGCATTTCCATTGCTCCATATACCGTCATTATTGCAAGCTCTTACTTTAAAAACATACTTACCCGGCGGGATATTAGTATAGTTAACACTCCGTTCGTGTGTCGGTTCCGACCAACCCTTATCAAATCCTTCAAGCATATAGGAAAATTTATTGTTGGAGGCAAACACATAACTAAGTGCGGAGAATTTGATTGTGAATGAGGTTTGGTTGTATCTTAATTTGATTCTCTGATTTGAGATATTTACCCATTGGGCAGCTTTATTATCTTCCAGATAATCTGCCCAAATTCTCATTTTTGTAATGTATACGGGAGGTATAAATGTATTTCGTCTAATTAATTGGGGATTAAATGAAAGGAAATGATTATTTCCACCGACATAAAAAATGTTGGATGAACTTTTCAGGCAAGCGTGTAAATTGGTTTCCAGCAAAGAATATCCATTTTTATTATCCCAGTTAGTGAAAGTCTCTGATTTGGGGTCAAAACATGACATGCCTTTTAAAGTAGAAACCCATAATTTACCGTTATTATCGGCCACAATACTGTTGATAGCATTATTGGGAAGACCGTTCTCTTCATTATATATCGTGAAACTTTCTTTGATATTATTATATAATCCTATGCCTCCGCCATAAGTTCCTATCCATAAATTTTCCGATGCATCAGTATACAGCGTACTGACATGATTGCTTGGCAGGAATTGTTCCGGACTTTTTTCTTCACTACCGAAATGTTTTAATTCATGAGTCTGTGTGTGATAGCGATATAGACCGGCTGCACGAGTCCCCATCCATATATAAGGTCCTATAGCTTTTAAATCTTGTACATTGATGATAGAAAGTTCTGTGGCACGACCCTTTACTGGAAAAGACTCTTCCAATTGGTTGTTCTCCATGTGGTAACGTAGTATGGGGCTGTCTACTCCTAAAGCAATCCAATAAATATTATCAGTACCTTTGGCAATACGTCTTACTTGATTATAAGGAAAATCGGGTATTTCTTTTATTATGCGGCGGGTTTCCATATCATAGAGATATAGTCCGCAATAATAAATACTAATCCATAAAAGATGATCTCCTTCTTTCTGTATATACTTTACTTCATTGTTTGTTACCGAGCGTGGAACATGAAGCGGGCAGTACTCATAACTTTCGTCTTTGGGATTGTAGATGATTAAACCACCGTCCGTGCCTAACCAAAGTTTCTCTTTATATTCCACTATGGCATTAATGTTTCCGATACTTTTCTGGAGCTTATATTCTGGTTTATGAGGAATAAAGAAATTACTGTATGGTGTGTACAAATTAACACCTCCTCCGTAAGTTCCGATCCATATATTATTTGCTTTATCCCTATATAGAGAGATGATGGTATTTTCACTCAAACCGCAGCTTTGTTCCCGTTGGTAATAATTGATAAGCCTGTTTGCTTGCCGGTCATAAATCAGCACTCCTTCACGTGTGGCAAGCATAAGATTTCCTTCCAACGTTTCTACAATGTAGTTGACTTGGGAGTTATTGAAATTTTTGCCATTTTCCATTGTCAGGTTGGCATCTACAAGTTTACGGTTTTTACGGTCAAACCATTTAAGTCCTGAATCCCACATACCTACCCACAGGCGTTTATCATTGTCTTCATATAAAAAGTAGATTTTATGTTCATCACCGAATTGAAAACGCTCTGTAACATAGGTGACAGGATTCATGATGCACAATGTGTTGTTGATAAGATAGCAGATTTCATTTTGACTGTTTTGCATAAGCCAGAAGACAGAACCGTTGGTTGAAATGGGGATAAAATCATCAGTTTCCTTATTATACAGATTGAGTCCTTTCATGCTGCCTACCCAGATTCTTTTTTGGTTATCGCACAACAAGTGTTTGATGCAATTGTCCGATATAGTATACTGGTTCGCCGGATCATGAAAGTATTGAGTGAATGTATTTGAGGATACATCGTAGCGATTCAGTCCACTGTGAGTCCCTATCCATAGAACTCCGGGTGATTCTTCAATAATGGTGGTAACATCACTGCTGGATAGGGAGTGCGGCTGACCGTCGGCGCGAAAAACTTCGAACTCGGTACCATCAAACCGGTTCAGCCCATCCCGCGTGCAAAACCACATAACTCCGTTACTGTCTTCCAAACTACGTATAACGGTGTTTTGTGAGAGTCCGTTACTTACGTTATAGTTCTGAAACAATATGTTGTTGTCTTGCGCTCTGCAAATGGAAATAAACAGAAGAAAAATGATGAATGCAATGTTTTTCATGTCCTGATAGATATTTTTAGTAGAAGCAAATATAATTTGTTTGCAAGTAACTCGCAAACAAAATCGAGGCTGAAAACGAAAAACGTAACCTGTGTGATAGTAATGTAACCGGAGTAGGAATAAAGATACATGTATGGAAAAGATTGAAACATGATTTCTAATGGATTAAAATAAGGAGTGCTATTTTTGTAACATGAAAAACAAAGTGAAATGAATTATGAAAAACTCTTTTTTAATAGTTACTGCTACATTGCTTGTATCCGTGTTCTTTTCTTGTACAAAAGAAAGAGTGACAGCCGGTTCGGTTAATGAGGTTTATGAATTTCAGTCGGTAGATTCCACTTGGAAACTTTTGACTTTGCGTGAAAAGATAGGGCAGACAATGTTAATGCTACCTGATCGCAAGAAAGAATTGGATTTGGGAGACGGCTCATTGGACGTGTACTTCAAACGTTACCCGGTTACAGGTTATTTTATGGGGTGGAAGTTGTTTACAGGAGTTCCGGAGGAAGAGCGGGTTGATTTTGTGCGTAGTTCTGTCGAGGAATATCAAAAAGCATCAGAGCTTCCTTTATTGTTTCAACAGGATTATGAATCGGGAGTAGGACTTCAAGGGATGACTCCTTTTCCGAAAGAGATGGCACTGGGAGCCGCAAATTCTCCGGAATTAGCTTATAAATATGGTAAAAGTGTAGCATTAGAATGTCGTTCGTTGGGTATAAACTGGGTGTTACATCCTGTTGCAGATTTAAATATGAATCCATTGAATCCTATTGTAAATACACGTTCAGTTTCGGATAATCCGGAAAAAGCGGTTTGTTTGTTGTCCGAACAGATAAAGGGGTTGCAAGATAACTCTGTTGCCGCTACAATCAAACATTTTCCGGGAGATGGGGTTGATTATCGTGATCAGCATTTGATGACAACTGTCAATTCCTTGTCTGAAGAAATGTGGAAGCAATATCATGGAAAAGTGTTTGCCGAGTTGATTAAAAAAGGAGTTGCATGTATCATGCCCGGACATATAACTTTACCTTTCTATCAGAAAGAAAAGATAAATGGTTATCTGCCTCCGGCAACTTTATCCCATGAGCTATTAACCGGGTTATTGAAAAAAGAAATGCATTTTAACGGGGTTGTGGTATCGGACGCGATGACAATGGCAGGTTTCCGGGGCTGGTATAAAAATGATTTGGAAGGGCAAGTTGCCAGCTTTTTAGCCGGGGTAGATATATTGTTGTGGCCTTCTTACGAATACATGGATACGGTAGAAGTACGGATTCAACGTGGTGAAATTCCAATGGAACGGTTGGACGATGCTGTTCGCCGTGTTTGGGCAATGAAAGAACGTTTTGGGTTATTAAATAAAAACAGGGAGTTGATACGTCCTGTCTCAGCAGAAGAAAAAGCTGAAATACGGGAAGCTGCCAAAGAGATAACAGAGCGTTCCATAACTTTAGTACGGGATGAAGATCATAAGTTACCACTTTCTTTGGAAAAAGATAAAAAGCTGTTATTGGTGGCTGTAACTCCCGTAGCTCATAAAGGTAACGACCGTGACTTTAAGCGATTACAGAATTTGCGGGATGAGTTTGTGAAGAATGGTTTTGAGGTTGATTTCCGCCGTAATATACTTTATGAAGATCAAGGTTGGCAGGATAATGCGACTGAAGTGTATGATAAAGTAATCTTTCTGGTAGCACGGAATACTCATACTCCATTTGGCCCGCTCCAATTATGGGACGATGAGGCTCAGTCCGTATGGGCTGCCAATTCTATGGACAAAAGTAAAGTGATTGTTATTTCATTAGGTAGTCCTTACATTGGAAATGAATATTTTGAACGTGTCAAGACTTATATAAATACTTATTCGAATGATGCTTCCACTCATTCTGCTTTATTACGGATATTGTTGGGACAGCTTCCGTTCAAAGGTAAGTCACCGGTCGACTTGGAGCATAAACTGTTTACATTTTAATCATTATACTTATGAAGAAATTTTTATTTAGTGGAATTATAGCTTGTCTTATCGGGTTTTGTTTGAGTTGTACTACAACAGAAGACTCTGTAGGGTTACAGATGCGTGCAGGACTTCCTAATTTTAATTATAAGATACAAAAGAATGAACCCGTATCTGTCGTTTTTTTGGGTGGAAGTATAACAAATCATCAAGGATATAGAGTGCAAATTACTGATTGGCTCAAGCAACAATATAGTAATGTACAGTTTACGTCAATAAATTCCGGAATTGGTGGGACCGGATCCGATTTGGGTGTGTTCCGTACAGAACGGGACGTGTTGCAGTATCATCCGGATTTGGTATTTGTCGAATTTGCTGTGAATGATGCCAAAACTGACTCCTTGGTGATCGCTCATTCCATGGAAGGAATTGTACGTAAGATCTGGCATCATAATCCGCATACGGATATATGTTTTCTCTATACGCTAAATGAACCAATGTTGGATGACTTGAAAGCAGGAAAGAATTACCGTTCTGTGCGGTATATGGAGACAGTAGCAGACTATTATGATATTCCGTCTGTTAATTTTGCCGATGATGTTCTGGAATTGTTGAATGAGGATAAGTTGGTTTTTAAAGGAGATTCAAAAAAGGAGTATAGTGGTAAGATTGTGTTTACGAATGATGGGACACATCCTACTTATGATGGCGGACATCCTATATATACAAAGACACTGAGCCGTTCCCTGTTACAAATGAACAAGGCGCAGGAAAAGGCACATGCATTGAAAGCTCCGTTGTATCCGGGTAATTATGAGAAAGCTAAAATGATTCCCGTAACAGAGCTTGAACATTCCGAAGGTTGGAAACTACTCTCGAAAGATGATAAAGCCTTTTCAAATTTTCAGGGAGACCAAAAAGCATTGCCGGTTGTTCTGGAATCCTCGGATTCGGAAGATTTTGTGAAAGTGCATTTTAAGGGAATTCGAGTTGGGGTGTTTGACTTAATCGGACCTTCATCCGGAGGAATGACAGTAGAGATAGATCAGAATGATCCTTCCTATATCCGTAGGTTTGATAAATATTGCGGAGATCGTAATCGTACTAATTATTGTCTGTTTGAGTCCTTGAATGAAGAAGAACATACAATTATTATTCGTCCGGACAATAGACGTTTTGAGAAGGCGGAAATCTACAAGATGAATCCGAAGCGAATAAAGGAAACTGAATATTTCAATGAGTTTAATACCTATCTCGGCTATATTCTTTTAGTGGGTGATATTATACAAAATTAATGGTGCAAGACTGATGGTATAAGGCTGTTATTGTAGTCAAACTATAAATTAGATTACAATAATAGCCTTGTTCTTCAAATGGCATATATTTGTGGTCGGAATATACCGCTTATCAACTCTTTTTGAACCATTTGTAAACCCATTTGCCCACTTTCTCATAGTGTCGGGTTTCAGTATCGGTGTATAGCTTGGAGAAGAAAGAACTGTCCAGTGGTTCACCCGATTGATTGGGATATAACACAATCAGGCTATTATTAGAGAAATATTTTCCTAATTGTCTCGGCAATTTCTCAAACGAGTTGTCATAAGAAATCGTTCCGGGACGGGCGCTGATAATGACTAACAGATGGTCGTAGCTTACTTGCCCTGTCAGTACCAGTAAATCGTTCCAGTCCTCTAAAAGAGAGAAATCCGTCAGTACCTGTTTATGTCTTTTCTTTATCCACGTTTGCAGGCGGACGGTTGTCTGTTCGTTTGCAAAGAAATGCACACGACATCCGAGCGTGCTTCCCATTCGGCAGAAATGTTCCAACCAACGTGGAAAGCCGGATTCATATTCCGCTTTCGGAGGGACGGCAATAACGATTCGCTTTATCGTATTGACCGGTATCAGGAATTTGGAGATAATAATCTCGCAATTTAATCCTTTCAGCAGGTTTCCGGCAAGCATTCCGAAATATGAATCAGTGATATTCGCTTTGCGGTGCAGCCCGGTGATGATACTCGTTACTTCATTCTCTTTCACAGAGTGGATGATGCCGGAAGCAATATTCAAGTCATAGCGGGTCAGCTGTTTCAGCGAAACATTGGCTGCTGTTGTTGTCATGGCCGCTTTTTCCAAGTAGCGTTTACTTCGCATTCTCAGGTTATCGGAAGTGCTGTCGTCGTTGATAACGTGCAGTGCCAGAAGATTGTCCTTTAGTTTCGTATCACGTATCACTAAAGAAAGGTTCATCATGTCTTCAATGGTGTCCGGATTGGCAAGAGATACCAAAATCTTTTCAGTTTCCGTCGAAGACTCTTTTCCCGGTTCCGAATCATCCATGGCCAGCTTCTTGGCCGCCCGTTCGGTTATCAGGGAACTGACTACGCAAGTAACGAGGATCAGCAGAACCGTCCCATTCAGTACATCATCATTCAACAGACGTTCGCCGCCGGGCAGGATAATATTATATCCGACCAATACCGCCGCCAATGTAGCTGCCGCCTGTGCATTACTCAATCCGTACATCATGTTTCGTTCGAGAACGGACATCCTGTATATCTTTTGCGTGAGCCAGCAGGCAATCCACTTGCCCGTCAGTGCCATTACAATCATTACGGCGGCCACCTTCAGGGCATCTCCGTGTCCGAAGATAACACGCAAGTTGATCAACATTCCCACTCCGATAAGAAAGTAAGGAATGAAAAGCGCATTCCCGACGAACTCCAGATGATTCATCAACGGAGAAACGTGTGGAATGAGTCGGTTCAGTACCAATCCTGCGAGGAAAGCCCCCAAAATTCCTTCCATTCCTACGAACTCCATGAGTCCTGCTCCAAGAAAGACCATGGCAAGGACGAAAATGAACTGCATCACATGGTCATTGTAGCGGTGAAAGAACCAGCGGCCGATACGCGGGAAGAAATAGATAATTAGTCCACCTAGGAAAATCACTTTTACTACCAGCCATAACCAGAAGAAACCACCGGTCTCTCCTTTGAACAAACCGCCTATGACAGCCAACACCAACAATGTGAGTGTGTCCGTCACTGCCGTTCCTCCTACCGCAATGCTTACGCTACGATGACGTGACACCCCGAAACGGGTGACAATGGGGTAAGCCACCAGGGTATGTGAGGCATACATACTGGCTAGCAGTACGGATGTGATTATACCATATTTCAGATAAGACACATTGGCAACGAATCCGATTCCGATAGGTACAATAAAAGCGAGCAGCCCCAGGACTAACGCCTTGTTCCGTGTCTCTTTGAAATCTCCCATGTTCATTTCCAGACCGGCCAGGAACATGATATAATACAGTCCCACTTTTCCGAATAATTCGAAACTGCTGTCGCGTGCCAGAATGTTGAATCCATGTTCACCCACAGCCAGTCCCGCCAGAATCATACCGATGATATGCGGGATGCGCAACTTGTTCAATAAAATAGGGGCAAACAGTATAATGAGAAGTACAAGGAGAAATATCCATGTAGGGTCGGTAATAGGGAATGTTAAATCAAGGCCAATCCAATCCATAATTTGATGATTTCGTGATATCTGTTGCGCAAAATAACTTAAAAAAATACTATAAAGAAAACGTTTGCCGGTAAAATATTGTTTTACGGGCAATCTTATTTCTTTTCAGTTCTGGAAATCTTTTTACTTCTCCTGTGACATTGGGCAACAATGTGTGGGTTGGAGGAAACTCCAACATTCTGCCCGGCGTCACAATCGGTACTGGAATATCAATGCCAATATCTTCGTGAGCGATTATGACACGGTGAAGATGATCTTTACAAACAAGCTTTTCGGGGAAGAAGCCGGACAAGTGCCGGAAAACGCCGAATGCTGGAAAATGTTGAATGCGGGGTTAGGGGATGTATGTAAGCATTGTCCGTCAACCATGTTGTATGGAACAATAGCGGTGAAAGAAAATGCATACAATAGATGTTAGTGATGATTTTACTCTCATACTCTCATAGATAGCCTCAATCCCTTTATACATCGTTGTTTGCGGCTATGAGAGTTAAGTTGGAGTAACCTGAGGGTAATTTTTACCCTCAGGTTACTAATTCCCACTATTTAATCTGTAACATGTTTATTATTAGTATAATAACCGTTTCCTGGTACATAAATCGGTTGCATCACTCCACCCTCATTTTTCAGTTTTCCTTCGTCACGTAGCCGCCGGATATGTCGCATTGCCGTGCTTCTTGTCATTCTGCAGAGGTCTTGGAAGTCACATCTCCGCATGAATGGGTGTGTTTGGAAGTATTTCGTCAGTTTCCGGTCTATTTCTTCGTTCGTCAGTTGGGAGAAGTCGAGCCCGCCTTTGAGACTTTTTACTTTCAGTATCCCAAATTCATTTTTCAATGTCTGATCGGCACGAAATTGGATCGCTTTCAATTTTACTTTGGTAGCCTTTCGTTTGGTATCTATCGTTACGGGTTCCGTACTGGTCAGGCAAGGGCGAAAATAACCGATACCGTCCAGATGTACTTGCCGTCCGTTTGCCAATTCCTGTCCCATGATATGCGAAAGGGCGTCGAGTACAGCTGTGACGTCCGTTTCTGTCAGCGAACAACGTTCTTGAATGCGTCGGCTCAATACGTCGGTTCCTATCGAACCGTTATATTTTAGACGTGGGTGCAGTGTCTTTTCTCCTTGTTCTTTGTCCGAAGGCTTCGGGTTTTCATACCAGTCAAATAATATTGCCATAGTTTCATGTTTTGTTTTAAAGTAACCGTTCTTGTTATGTATTCTCTTAGGTAGTTATACGTTAATGCTTAGAGTTTGTTTTGTTAAGCCTTAATGCTTCTCAGGGGCTCACTGCTGTGAATAAGATTGCTTACACTTGTTAACGTTTTTGTTTACAACTGATAGCTTGTTTGTTCACACTGGTGAGCTTCTGGTAACTATTAAGCAAAGATACATCAAATCTGAGTGTAATACAAATAAAATGCGGATATTAATCAGGAGAAATGCTTGCTTTCCGGAAGCTTATAGCGGCAGGAACCAAGGTAGGCTGCCGGTGTAAGGCGTAAAAGTTCCAGGTCTTCATCTGAAAGCTCTTTAGAAAGATCCATAATATGTCCGGAGAGAAATCCCTCAATGCCGTTGATCATACCATAAACAGATCTGATCTGTTCAGAATGTGCGGCAGCTTCTTTAATGATACCATAAAGACTGGCGTTGATTACAGCAGTAGGGCCACCAGACTGACCTACAAGAATATTTTTTTTCAAAAAAAATCCTCCTCTCATGTAAGTGGGTAGTACAACAACTTCTCTCAGTATAGCGAAAATAATGTCTAATTGCAATGCGATTTGTGATAATGCATAGAAAATAGATGCTTATTTTGTAAATTATTCCCATTGCTTTCCGGGAATATATTTGCTAATCTGTATACAAGCAAAGTAACTTGTATACAACTTCATAAAATTGTATACAAGATAACACAACCGTAAAATGAAGGAGATAGCAAAAATGGACATTCGTTATTCTGCAAATCAGAGAGATGTAAAACGCTACACAACGGAAGAACTGAGAAATGAATTTCTGATCCAGAATTTGTATCAGGCAGATGAAGTAGTTGCTGTGTACTCACATGTAGAC
>OLIV01001463.1_pt1 | contig 11466 bp, 9 predicted proteins | sample 1601411 | NCBI WGS metagenome assembly OLIV01 (sample SAMN03922450, study PRJEB24848) | human gut metagenome | isolation source: stool sample | host: Homo sapiens | place: Germany | collected 2009-11 | reverse complement strand
ACGGTGGGTGGTGTGGAAGGGGCTGAGGATCAAAAGTCCTCACCCCTATCCGATTGGGCGGCGATCACTGGAGCTTCGTGCTCATGGCGCCTGAAAGCTTGGTGAGGAGCGCCGTGGCGACGGCGTTTCCGTCAATGCCTTCGGCGGAGAACCTGCCGTTTTCATAGCGCACGCCGTTGAGGACGATGCTGCCGCCGAGGTACTTCTCGGTCTTCTTGGCGTACTTGTCCTTGCCCGTCAACAGGCTGGCGAGGCCAGAAAGCTCGCGTATGGCCTTCGTCTCCCTGGTGCCGGGCTGGTCGATTTCGGCCTTCTTGACGCAAAGCGTGACCGGGTCGGTCGTCTTGACTGCAAGGCCCGTGAGGGCGGCGTTGTTCCATGTCATGAGGCTGCGGCCCTTGGCGTTGAGCATGTTGAACTTCGCCATGCTGATGTCGCCCGCCCAGCTCGCAACCTGCTTGTCCTTTTCGGACGCAAGGCCGAACCTGCCCTTGCTCTCGAGCGTGCCGCTCTGCGCGCCGATGCCGGCGTAGGCCGTCATGACGGAGGAGAGCGTCACGGTGCCGTCTGCCGCAAGGGTGCCGCCCGCAGTGCCTGCGGACATCTTCACGGTGGCGGCAGCGCCTTCGGCCGAGGAGAGGTTCTTCACCGAGGCGTTGATGTCGGAGACCGTGATGGCGGCGTTGGGCTTGACGCTCGTGTCGCGGAAGTTGAATCTGGAGTTCTTCACGTCGGCCGAAGCGACCTTCCACTGCCAGGGCTTGCCCGCCTTTTCGGTGGTCTTCGCATCGGCGTCCTTCTGGGCCGCCTTCTTGGCTGCGCCTGCCTTGGAGGGCATGAGATTGAGGCCGGCGGAGGTCATGACGGCGTTGACGACGGCCGTGTCGAGCAGGATGCTGTCGACGTTGACGGACTGCTTCGCCGTGTCAAGGCTGCCGAGCTTGACGGAGGCGGTTCTGGCGGAGACGAGCGTCGACTTGCCCTGTTTCACCTGAAGGTTGGTAAGGGAGGCGGTGCCGCTGCCCGTGACGGCGGAGCCCTTGACGGCTGCCTTGACGTTGAGGCTAACGGCGCCCGAGGCATCGAAGCCCGTTGCGTTCCTGATGTAGGAGGCGAGCTGTGCGGCCTGCAGGCCGCTGGCCTTGAGGGTGGCGTTGACCACGAGCGGTGCAGGCGTGACGTCCGCCGCAAGCGAGAGCATGCCGCCGAAAACCTTTGCGCCCGCTTCGGCCTTCGCGGGCTTGGCGTTCGCTGCGTTCGTCAGGCCCGTGACCGTGGCGTTGAGGGCCGTGACGTTGATTTTGGCGGCGGGCCTGACGGTCGAGTCGTTCCAGGTGGCGTTGCCGTTGCGGATCTGCACGGAGTCCACGCGCCAGTGCCAGCCGGAGTTGCTGCCGGAATCCTTGCCCGAGTCCGCAGCGGCGCCCGACGAGAAGCCTTGGGCGGTCTGGGAGACGTTGAGGCCGGAGGGCGTGTTGACGAAGTGGACCTTCGGATCCTGAATGACGATGCTGCCGACGGAGGCCTGATGTTCGAGAAGGTCCAACTCGGTGAGCTGCAGGCTCGCCTTCTTGAAGGAGGCGAGCGGCTGGACGCGGTTGCTGACCTGCTGGACGGCGGTGAGGTCGTTGACGTTCACGGTGCCCGAGACGAGCATCTTGCCGGGCTTGCCGCTCGTAGCATTGCGGAAGACGACGTTGACCTCGGTCGAGAGACGGCCGTTTTCAAGCATGAGGCTCGGCGTATTGAGCGCGGGCACGAGCTTGAAGACGGGGGCGAGGTCCAGATTCGAGATCTTCATGTTGAGGCGCGCCGAGAGCGTGGTGCCGAAGGGCTGCGTGGAGCCCGTGGCGAAGATCGGCGTGCCGTTGAGCTTCATGGAGAGCTTGGGCGTGACGAGGCTGCTCTTGGAGTTGGCGAGCGTGCTCACGAACGGAAGCTCGAGGTTGAAGTCGGTGACCGACTGGTCGATGGCGCGTGCGCGGTCGAGGACCTGAAGGGAGGAGTTTTTGACGCTGATGTTGTAGACCGCGAAGGAGGGAAGGCTGCTGCTTTCCGAGGAGGCCTTTTCCGACGATCCGCCTTCGGCCGAACCGTGGCCGTTCATGAGCCTGCGCATGTCCTCGTCATCGAGTGCGACGACGGCGTTGAGCCCGTCGACGGTCACTTCGTCAATGACGGGCGCAAGCTCGACGAGCGTCTGGGCCGACGCATTCACGTAGAAGCGGTCGAGCGAGAGAAGCGGAGGGTTGTTGTTCTTGCCTGCAACCGTGAGCCCCTCGAGCGTGAACTCCCAGGTCCACGGATTGAAGGCGACATTTGTGACGGTCACGCTGCGTCCGAGCTGCTTGCCGAGCGTGTCGGCGAGCGTCGACTTGACGAGCGTGGGCACCGCGAGATAGCCGGCGGCTGCGTAAAGCGCCGTGGCGACGACGGCCGCGCCTGCCGTGATCTTGAAAATGCTGGCCATGTCCTGCCCTCCCTGACTAGGTTCCCCTGTTCTGTACATTATAGGTGCCAGTTCAGAGGCTCCGATTGGCACGATGGAGGTGAAAACACCGCCAACGCTTCTGCCCGAGGAAGTTCAGCGGGTTTTGCGATATTTCGACATTTTGTTTCCGCGGGGCGCCGTGCACGACGTAGGGAAGCGAAAGGGCGGGGTGTGATGCGCAGGAAGGGACGGCGGAGCGGGGTGCCTGAAAGCAGAAGGGCCTGAGATCGTGCAGAACAATCTCAGGCCCTGAATATGGTGGAGGCGGCGGGAGTTGAACCCGCGTCCGGAAACCTTTTTCTGTTGGGTCTACATGCTTAGCCGCATGATTTGAATCTCACCGGATGCCCTGCCGAGCGGCGGGCCGGCATCCAGCCAGTCACCTTGATTTCGGAAGCGCGTCGGTGACGCCCGCACATCCTAGACTCTGTCAAATGATACTGCTGTCGATTGCTCGACCCGGCCCAGAGACAAACCGGTGCAGCATCTCGCATTAAGCAGCGAGAGCGAAACGCTTGTTGTTGGCGTTTAATTGTTTGCAGCGGATTTACGAGGTGACTGCACCTCGACATGCCCCATGCAGCGTCCGCGTCCCCGTCGAAGCCAAGGCGCCCCCTGTATGAAGGATGACCATTATAACGCATGAGCGTTGAGCTGCACGGCCCATGTCGCGAGTTCGGCGGGCGAATGTGCAACAAGATCCGCACCCCAGCTTTCGGGCGGCGTGACTGCATAGCCCCAGGTGCAGGCCGCGCAGGGCATGCCCGCCGCATGCGCCGCTGCCACGTCTCTCGGGTCGTCGCCTGCGTAGAGGATGTCCGTGACGTGAACGCCCGTGAGTCGGGCGGCCGTCAGCAGGGAGTCGGGCGCAGGCTTCATCGCGCAGCCTTCGGAGTCGCTGCCGAGCACGACGTCAAGCTGTCCGTCGAGTCCGAGGTTGTCCGTGAGCCTGAGTGCAAGGTGCTCGACCTTATTGGTGACGACGCCCGTCCGGATGCCTGCGGCCCGGAGAGCCTCGAGCATGACGGGGACGCCCTCGAAGGGACGGGAGCGGTCCGTCATGTGGGCGGCGTAGTTGTCGAGGAATTCGGTCCTGAGGGCGAGGAAGGCGGGATCGTCCCTGCCGATGCCCATGGCCTTGCCGAGAAGGCCGGGGGCGCCCCTGCTCGCGTAGGGACGGAGCTCCTCTTCGGGAAGCGGGGCGATGCCCCTGGCGGTCCTCACCATGTTGACGGCGAGCGCAAGGTCGGGTGCGGTGTCGACGAGGGTGCCGTCAAGGTCGAAGAGAAAAAGCCTGATGGTCATGGTCGTGCTGTCCTGAGAGGAGGAATAAAGAAAGCCCTCGAACGTCTGGCATTCGAGGGCTTGCCGAGGGCGCTTGAGCGCGCCCTCACGGAACTTCAGTCAGGAATTACTGACGCGTACCGACGACTTCAACCACGGCGCGGCGGTTCGGAGCGAGGCACTGAACGAGTTCGCGGAAGTTCTTGACCTGGCCCTTGGCGGAGGGGTTCGGGCAGTCAACAACCGGATCGGCCTCACCGCGGCCTTCGGTCTGGATCAGGTTGGCGTCCACGCCCTTGGAGACGAGGTAGGTCTTGACGGATTCAGCACGAGCAGCGGAGAGCTTTTCGTTGTAGGCGTCCTTGCCGAGACGGTCGGCATAGCCGGTGGAGAGGATGACTTCAACGTTCACGCCGGCGAGACGGGAGACGAGGTCGTCGAGAACGGCCTTGCCTTCATCCTTGAGGGTGGACTTGTCGAAGTTGAAGAGCATGTCGGCGGAGAAGGTCACCTTTTCGGCAGCGGGAGCAACCGGAGCGGCGGCCTGCTTCGGCTGGCAGGCTTCGGCAGGGAGAACATCGGCGTCGCACTGGCAACCTTCACCGGAGGCTTCAGCGAGAGCGGGCGTCCAGAAGTTGGTGCGCCAGCAGAGACCAAAGCCGCTCTTGACGATCTGACCGTCAGCGGAGTGGACATAAGGGCTGACCTGGTCGGCAGCGAAGGAAGCGCCCGACACCGCCAGCATCATAGCGGCCACAAGGCCGCCAATCTTCAGAGAAGTCTTCATTGTTGTTATCCTCAAAAAGTTCAGGAAGCTTAAACGGGATGGACGATTTGTCACCAACAGGACTGCCGGCTACAAACAGATCACCCAGATGTCTTGCCCGTTAACTCGGACAGGATACACCGAACACGTCAAGCGTGCGAAGGTCAGTGCTGTCCTGCGGGGTCAAATGGCTAAATATCTAGGTTCATTCTGTCAGATTTCCGCAACGATTTCCACCGCTGGACATCCCGTATTACACCTAAAGCCGATTTATCGGGGAGGGGAAAAAACCGCCTGGTCGCCGCTGTGACCGCGCGGGGACTCAAATGAGGGGCGCCCACTTTTCGAGCAGCGTGCGAGCAGTGTCGTCTCTCGGCTCCGTGCCTTCGCCTGCGGCAAGCCTGCCTGCAACCCAGACGTGGGTCACGTGTTCACGGCCCGCCGAATAAAGAAGCTGGGCGGCTGGGTCGGTGACGGGACCGCATTCGATGCCCGAGAGGTCGACCGCGATCATGTCGGCGCATTTTCCGATTTCCAGAGAACCGATTTCATCGTCCCAGTGAAGGGCGCGCGCGCCGCCGAGCGTCGCGGCCTCGAGCATGTCGAAGACCTTCGCGCAGGTGGTGGCGCCCGCGACGGCCTTGGCGAGCATGGCCGCGAGGCGGGTCTCGCCGAGCATGTCGAGCTTGTCGTTGCTTGCCGCTCCGTCGGTGCCGATGCCGAGGTTGATGCCCGCCTTCATCATCTTCGCGACGGGCGCGAAGCCCGAGGCGAGTTTGAGGTTGGAGGACGGACAGGGGCAGACGGATGCGCGTGCCTCGGCGAGCATGCGGATGTCCTCGTTGCTCGTGTGCACGCTGTGCACGGAGATGAGGCGCTCGTTGAGAAGTCCGAGGCGGGCAAGGCGGGCGACGGGGCGCTCGCCGTGGTCCTTGAGGGAGGTCTCCACCTCGCCTGCGGTTTCATTGACGTGGATGTGCACGGGCAGGTCGTGGCGCTCGCTCAGGGCGGCGCATCGCGCAAGGGAGGCGTCGCTCACCGTATAGGGCGCGTGCGGCCCGACGGTCACGCGCACGAACGGGTCGCCGCTGTAACGCTCGATGAGCGCCTCGCACTTGCTGATGTACTCGTCGTCGTTCGCGGCCCAGGCGGACGGGAAGCCGATGACGATGCCTGCGGTCGCGCAGCGTAGCCCCGCCTCGCGAAGGCCTTCAGCGGCGGCTTCGGGGAAGAAGTAGAGGTCCGAACAGCAGGTGACGCCCGAGCGGATCATTTCGACGCCCGCGATCAGGCTGCCGTCGTGCACGAATTCCGCACTCATGAGGCGTCCCTCGGCGGGCCAGATCTCCTTGGTGAGCCAGTCCATGAGGGGAAGGTCGGCGCCCCTGCCGCGAAGCAGGTTCATGGCCGCGTGCGTGTGAAGGTTGATGAGGCCGGGCATGACGACGAGGCCCGTGAGGTCCTCGACTTCGGAAGCTTCGCCCTGGAGGTTCGGTCCGACGGCTGCAATGCGGCCGTCCTTGACGGCCACGTCCATGACGCCGTCGCGGCCGTTGACGGGGTCCACGACACGGGCATTCCTGAGAAGACGATCCCACATAACTTGATTCTCCTTTTGGTCGGTGCGGCGCTCGGCCGTCTGGTCTGTTGGTCGGATGGTGGCGGGCGCCTGCGCGCCAGCCATTCTTCAATTGTAGGATTGAATTTACCGACCGGTCCGTAGGGTTTTCGCATATGCGCGGGGCTCGGCGGCGTCCCCACCGGCAAAAATGCGATACTTCTAGGCACTTCCGAGCGGTTGCGGTGCCCCGTGCCGGCCGCTTTGGGCTAAGGACGACAAAGACCATGATCAAAGGCGAAAAGAACAACATCGACCTCTCATTCGAGGACATGCAGTTTCTGTTGGCGCTCTATGAAACGCAGAGCCTCACGCAGACGGCGGGCGACATGAGGCTCAGCATGGGCGCGGCCTCGCGCAGGCTTTCGCATGTGAGGGAGGTCTTCGGCGACGAGCTCTTCGTGCGCTCGGGTTTGTCGATGCTGCCGACGAGCCGCATGCGCGAGCTCAGGGACCGCCTTGCCGAGCTCGTGGACCAGACGCGTCGACTTCTCAATCCCGAGCCGCTTGAGTTGCACGAGATGAACCGCGTGGTGCGCTTCATTTCAGCCGACAACGGCATCGCCACACTACTGAGCGCAGCGGTCGAGCGCTTCTACAATGCCGTTCCGAACAGCCGCTTTGCGATCGAGCCGCTCGACGTGAGGGTGCTCGAGAGGCTTCGCGCCAACGAGGCCGACATGGCATTCTTTCCTGCGACGGAATTGCCGCCCGACTTTCACTCGCTCAGGATCTACCGCTCGAAAAAGGGCATTCTCGTCAGGGATGGACACCCCGTGATCGAGGCCTACGAGAAGGCGGGCGTCATGACCTGGGAGTTGCTCAACCGTTGGCCCGCCGTCTGTGTCACCGCGGGGATGAAGGACGGCGGCGCGAAGAGTGTCGAGGGACGCAGGGTGGGCGTGGTGCTGCCTTACTTCCTGACCGTTCCCTATGTGGTGGCGAGGACGGACTTTACGTTCGAGGGGCCGCTCATCACCCTCAGGCGCTTCATGATGGACTCGCAGTTTCAGTTCAGGATTCTACCGATGCCTGAGGAGTCGGGCCCCTTCGAGCCGAGGCTCGTCTGGCACCACTGCAGCCACACGGACCCCTTCCTGCAGTGGGTGAGGGGGCTCGTGGTGGATGCTGCAAGAAGCGAGGCGAGGCTCCTGGGCGTGATCGACACGTCCGAAGAGTGACGGCGCGCTACTTGATGGCGTCGAGGATGGAGTTCGGCCTGTAGCCGAGCGTCTGGATGGCGACAACGGACTCGCCCTTCTGCAGGCGCAGGATGCGCTCGACGTGGTGGGCGTCGAAGCCCGTGCGGGCGACGCAGGAGAGGTCCATGGCGGCTGCGGCCATATAGACGGCCTGAATCTTGGCGCCCACGTCGATGATCATGCTGCGCGTGCGCATTTCCTCGAGCTTTTCGGGTGTCCAGGCGGAGTGCCTGAGTTTTTCAACGACGCCCTCACCGAGGCGTGAAATCAGCGTCTCGGTGCGCGGGCGGTTGGAGACGTAGACGATGTGCACGGGCGCAACCTTGAGGTGCGGCGCGGCGAAGAAGGTCTCGCTCCTGAGGTCCGCAAGCTCGCAGAAGAGAAGGCCGTTTTTTTCGGGCACCCAACGCCAGATGCCGTTGCTCTTGAGAAGATAGATGTCGGTCTCGCGCCAGTCGAGCGCGGTGGGCGTGGTGCGGCGTCCGCTCGAGCGGTTGATGCCGTCCGCCGCCCAGAGGATCGTGGCCATGTCGAGGTCGGACAGGGGCTCGTCGCTGAAGGTGCGGCGGGTCTGGCGGCGCTCGAGGACCTCCGTGAGCGGCATGTTGAGGCGACGGGGCTTGGGGAGCGCGCGGAATACGACGTGCGAGTCGTCGGTGCCGAAGCGGCGCTCGAGCTCCTCCTTCACGTCCTCGACCTCTGCGCGCAGGCGCGTGACCTGTCGATCGAGGTTCTCGCGGATCTCGGATACGTGTTCCTTGAGTTCGCGACGGATTTCGTCGGTGAAGCCGGAGACCTCCCTGCGCAGGTCTTGAAGTGATTTCTTGGACATTCGTGCTTTCCTTCATGCGTGCGCTCCCGGAGCGGGGCGCTTGCCGCATTGTCTGTAGAATAGCGCGAAGACGGACCGTTCTGGGCGGTCCGTAAGTTGCCAAATGTGATGAATGTGTTGATTGAGATGAGGAGGGCTGGCTGATGAGGGCGATTACGGAAGAACGCGCCGGCACCGACATGGTGTTCAGGGTGAGCGTTCCTGCGAACAAGGCGGATGCCGTGAGAAGACATCTCGAGAGCATGATGATGCTTCTCGGGGAGTCCGTCGTTACGATCGGCGCACCCGAGGAGACGCCCGACCTGCCGCCGGGTCCGATGCTCAAGAAGCTCAGGAAGGAAAGGGGACTTTCGCAGAAGTCTCTGGCCGAGCAGCTGGGCACGAATCAGGTCCGCGTCTCCGACATGGAGCAGGGCGTGAGGCCCATTACGCCCGAGTTCGCAACGAAGCTCGCGGCCGTCTTCGGCGTTTCGGCGAGGTTCTTCCTGGTGTAGGCGTCAGGAAAAAGCGAAAACGACGGAACGGAAAAGCCCCGCAGGCAGGCGCCTGGCGGGGCTTTTTTGGGGAGATCAGTGCTGCAGAAGCATTACTGTCTGGCCTTGCGGAGTTCGCGGGCGACGCGCGCCTCCATAAGGCGGATGAGCTCGTTGCTCGGCGGCGTCGGGGCGTCGGGCTGGGCACGGAGCAGGTCCTTGCCGGAGATGATTTCCCTGATTTCGTCGCTGTTCGTGAGCGTCTCAAGCGTGGCCGTGTTGAGGCGCGAGTAGAAGTCGCGGGTGGCCTCGTTGAGAAGGCTGCGGAGCTTGCAGCATTTGGCAAGGGCGCATTCGTGCGGCTCGAAGCAGTCGATGAGTTCGCCCTGTTCCTCAAGAATCTGAACGATGTCGCCGATCTTGTATTCGGACGGGTGCATCTTGAGGGTGAGGCCGCCGAATCTGCCGCGGTGAGTCTGAACCCAGTTCTTGGTGCTCATGAAGTGAACAACCTTGACCATGTGGTTGCGGGACCACTTGAAGCGTTCGGCAAGCTCTGTAACTGTAACGAGTCCCTTGCGTTCGTTGTGGGTGAGGTAAATCAGCACGCGGAGGCTGAGGTCTGTAAATCGTGTTAAATGCATCTGCGGAATCTTTTTAAATGGGGGATGTCGGACGGATGGAATCCGTCTGACGTTGTTGTTTTATAAATTATGTTGCCTGACAGACAGATAGATAGAAGTGTAGACCGTTTTGGAATATCACGCTATCGGCAAGGACGAATTTTACAGGGGCAGGGGAGGTTTGCGAACGACGACCCCCGTCCCGGGTAAAAGCGCTCAGAGGACCTGCGTGTGAACTCGGGAGTGAATGATGCCGAGCTTGACGAGGTCGGTCCTGAGGGCTTCGGTGAAGGCCCTGCTGCCGACGACGAAGAAGTCCGCGTCCGGGTTGACGCAGACGCTCCTTGCGTTTTCAACAGTGATGGGGCCTGCGACCTCGTAGTCCTTTCCCGCCGTGTCTGTCGAGAAGGGGGCTGCGAGGAAGACGGCGAGCCCCGCGTTGGGCATCAGGTCGACGAGCTTCCTGAGCTCCTCGCGCATGAGCATGCGGGTGCCGTTGGGGAACTGGCAGAGGACACGGACGTTGCGCATGGGCTCGACCTCGGCCATTTCGGCGAGGAATGCGTGGGCGACGAGGCAGCCGATGTCCTCGGTCATGATGACGACGGGGGTTTCACCGGGCTCCATCGCAAGCTCGCCCTTGGGCTCGGAGAGTTCGACGGGGTCGCCGATGCGGAGCTTGGCGATGCGGCCGACTTCGCCGATGAAGGGCTCGTCACCTACCTCGATCGTGAGGCGCACGAGGCGGTCGCCGCTGGGACCGACGAGGAAGAAGGCGTGCGGCTCGATGCCGGGCATGCGGAGCTCGACGTACTGGCCGGCGGCAAATGCGGGCGGAAGCGCTCCGTCCGTCGGTTCGAGGTAGAGACTGATGACGCCTCGGCACTCCTGGGTGCGCAGGGCGACACGGTAGGGCCTCCAGCTGCATGTCGTTGTTGTCATATGCATACCTCCCATGTTCGGAGACGGCGGCATCCGGATTCCGCTCCTGCTCGACGCGGGAGGACTCTGCCGGCATCCCTTGACTGGGGCGGAAAGAACTTCCACCCTTTATTCAATTTTAAGGGGGACGGCAGTAAAAACAGAAGCATTTTTTGCTCGGTGTTTCCCTGAGGCCACGAAACAGGAACGGACGAGAGCGGCTGAGCCGCTCGCCCGGCGGAGCCCTTTTCCGTCAATGGCGCCTATGGGGGACAAAACGGCCGAACTCGCACTGTGAGAGGCCGTTCGGGCGGATTGAACCCTGTGTTCCGCAAAATGGGGTTCTTTGGGTTTGGTTGGCTGTGGGACAAGGGAAATGGCCGTATTCAGGGGGCGTTTTGGGTGGGGTGGAAACATTTTGTTTCATCTTGGAGGTGGGTATCGGCGAAAAAATTGCCATTAGGGGTTTCCTTATGGGGTAAATCCGTATATACTTCGTTCTGTGTTGAGCAGGGATTAACCCTTAAGGGTTTACCAAGCTCACGCGATGCGACGGCATTTTCTCCTTTGGCCGCCGCGTCGAAGAAAAGAAGATCGTCGGACACTCTCTCCTCCCGACGACGCTTCGAGTTTCAAGTCCCCCGGACAAGAAACATTTGCGCAAGCGTCTGCTTAGGCAGGCAGGCTGGTCCCCTGTTGCTTGTGCTTGTACAAGAGCCTTGGTCAGGCTTGAGTACGGAGGCTTCGGACTGGTTCTCTGAAGCTTCATAGGTTGGATGGCAACGGTCTGCTGGTGGTTCGGCAGACCGTTTGCTTTTGCATTGACGCCCTGAAACTGCTCCTCATGTTTCGGGGCGTTTTTGTGTTTGGATGCGGGGAACGGCAAGAAAAACGGGCCGCATGCTTGTGCATGCAGCCCACTTGAGGATGTCCTTGCTCAACCGCTCATTCAGTGACTTCGCGGCCCGTCATCTTCATGACGGTCTTCTTCTGCCCGTTGTCATGCTGGAGCGTGTGCCAGCCGTCCTCCTTCGGATCGGCGAGGCGCACGACCTTCTCCTCGGCGGGCGCCTTGACGGCGTCGGCGGGGAGCAACACGGGTGCGCCGACGCACAGGCCGCTCTGCGTGAGCTTGGTGCAGCGGCGGGCGAGAATGCCCTGGCCGTCGGGCAGGATGCTGAAGATGCGGAAGTATTCTTCGCCGTGCTTCTGGATGTCCTGCGTGCCTGCGGCGCTGCAGGAAAGCGCCGCGGCGA
>OLIV01001460.1_pt1 | contig 11473 bp, 7 predicted proteins | sample 1601411 | NCBI WGS metagenome assembly OLIV01 (sample SAMN03922450, study PRJEB24848) | human gut metagenome | isolation source: stool sample | host: Homo sapiens | place: Germany | collected 2009-11 | reverse complement strand
GATACCATTATCAAAAGTTCTGCCGATGATAATTTTCTTAACGGCATCTTCGTAGTCAATTCCTCTATCCATAATAACTTGAACGTTACCAGGACCAACACCTAATGCAGGGTGACCTGATGAATAAGCAGCTTTAACCATACCGCCACCGCCTGTTGCTACAACTACATCAACTTTTTTCATTAATTCATTTGTAGCATCAATTGATGATTTTTCGATTGTTTGAATTAAATCAACAGGAGCGTTGTGTTTTTTCAAAATTTCTCTAAACAGATCTACAACGTATTTGTTTACATGTTCTGCTCTTGGGTGCGGAGCAATAATAATTGCGTTTTGACCTTTAATAGCAAACATAATATTACACATTGGAGTTACAACAGGATTTGTTACAGGGGTTACTGCACCAACTACACCTTTTGCTTTTGCAACTTTAATAATTCCTGTTTCTTTATTTTCTTCAATAATCCCTACTGATTTTTTGCCTTTCAAACTGTTCCAAATACATTTTGATTTACCGTGGCATTTTGCAACTTTGTCTTCATAAACCCCCATTTTAGTTTCATCAACTGTCATTCTGGCTAATTCTTCAGCTCTATCATAAACGACTTTACCAATTTCTTTAACAATAGCATCTGTTTGTTCTTGAGAAAATGATTCAAATTCTTGTTGAGCTTTATGAGCTTTTTCAACTAACGAATTAATCAATTCTTCTGCACTAATTTCGTTTTCCATTTTTATATTTCCTTTCTTACGATTTCAACCTATAGCAATATGTTAGTTTTGTAATTCAATTTTGTACATTCTTTTGTAAGTATAAAAATTTTTTGCGTTATTTAAAACTTTCTTTACTTTCCAAACTCTTTTTTTTAATTTCGTTAGTACATACAAATTTTATCAATATGATAAACTATTGGTAAATGAAAGAGTAAGTGAGGTAAAGACTGTGGACAAAGAATTTGAAAAAAGGATTAGAGATAAAAGATATTTAACTAAAGTTATGGAACCGGCTGAGGCTGCAAAGTTTATAAACCCTAATATGACACTTGGTGTTAGTGGTTTTACGATTGCAGGGTATCCTAAAGTTATTGCAGGAGAGCTTGCCAAACGTGCAGATAACTGTGAAAAGCTTGATTTAACAGTTTATTCAGGAGCTTCTCTCGGAGATGAGTTTGATGGTGAACTTGCAAGAAAAGGAGCTTTAAAAAAACGTATTCCTTACCAAACCAATAAAGATTTGAGAAATGCGATTAATGACGGGAAAGTCGGCTATCATGATGTTCCGCTTGGTTTGATGCCTGTATGGGTAAAAAGAAATTTCTTAAACCATGTTGATGTTGCAATAATTGAAGCAACTGCGATTGATGAAAACGGAAATATTATTCCGACAACTTCTGTTGGGACTTCTAACATATATGCAGAATGTGCGGACAAAATTATAATTGAAGTAAACACTTATGTTCCAGCGTCTTTAGAAGGGGTTCATGATGTTTATTCTCCTGAAAATCCTCCATATACAAAACCTATTCCAATTACAAAAGTTGACGATAGAATTGGAACACCTTATATAAAATGTGATTTTGATAAAGTTGTTGCTGTTGTTCACAGCACAATTCCTGATAATGGAAGGAAAGTTGTACCATCTGATGCGGAATTTGATGCTATGGCTAAAAATTTGGTTAACTTTTTGAAAAATGAAGTTGAACATAAAAGATTGTGTAATCCGCTTCCTCCCATTCAGGCAGGTGTCGGCAGTGTTTCAAATGCAGTTTTAGAATGTTTGAAAGATTCTGATTTTGAAGATTTAACAGTATATTCAGAAGTTTTGCAAAATTCAATTTTCGACCTTATTGAGGCAGGAAAAGTTAAATGTGCATCGGGTACGTCCTTGACAATCTCTTGGGATAAGATTGATGAGTTCTTTAAAAACTTTGAAAAATATAAAGATAAAATTGTACTAAGACCGCAAGAAATCAGTAACCACCCAGAAGTTATCAGGAGACTTGGTATAATTGCGATTAACACAGTTATTGAGGCAGATATTTATGGTAACACTAATTCTTCATACATTAACGGTTGTCGTTTGATGAATGGTGTCGGCGGTTCTGGCGATTATTGCGAAAATGCTGGACTATCAATTTTTATCACAAAATCTACTGCAAAAAATGGAGAAATCTCTTGTATTGTTCCACTTGTTAGTCACGTTGACCATACAATCCATGAAATCCACGCACTTATTACAGAACAAGGGGTTGCAGATTTGAGAGGTTTAGACCCGATAGAAAGAGCCAAAACAATTATCGAAAATTGTGCACATCCGAAATTTAAACAGGAATTGTACGATTATCTTGATAAGGCTATAAACACTTGTGAGTACAAGGAAATGCCTGTTGATATTGAAGATGCGTATAAATTTCCTAATATTTAATAGCAAAGTTGTAATTTCAAGGTAAAATAAAATTATGGACGAAAATAAATTACTTGAAATGTTTAAATTGCGTGAAGATATCCTTATGGCATTAGAGGAAGGCATCTTAGCAATTGATAAAAACAAAAAAGTTATATTTATAAACAAATCAGCAATTCCAATGCTGCATATAACAGAAAGCGAACCTATCGGTAAAGATTTGAATGAGATTTATCCTGCATCAAGATTAGGTGAACTCTTAACGACAGGCAAAAAAGAATTTAATGTGCAGATGAAATCATTAAAAAATGATTACGTAATTTCTGATAGAATGCCAATTTATGATAATGGTGAAATCGTTGGTGCATTTGCTATTTTTAGAAACAGAACTGAGGTCGTACAACTTGCAGAAAATTTGACTGGGGTTAAACATCTTGTCGAATCAATGAGAGCAAATAATCACGATTTTGTGAATAAATTACATGTAATCTTAGGCTTAATCCAAATGAAAAAATACGATGAAGCAGTTGAATACATTATGAATGTCAGTATGGTACAAAAAGAGATAATAAGTACCATTATTAAACAAATTAAAATTCCATCTATTGCTGCTCTTTTGATTGGGAAATTTGCTAGAGCATCAGAACTTGGCATCCATTTTGCATTGGATTCATCAAGTTCACTGGAAGAAAACGATACAAGAATTCCGTCAGATGTTTTTATAACAGTGCTTGGGAATTTAATCGAAAATGCGATGGATTCACTAAATTCAACAGATGTTTCCAACAAAAAAATATATGTATCTATTTTATCAACGCCAAAAGAAATAAAAATTGTCGTAAGCGATAATGGCAACGGAATACAAAAATCTAATTTGAAAAAGATATTCAAAGACGGATTTTCGACAAAAAGTAATTCAAGAGGAACGGGACTTTTTGTTGTTAAATCATTGATTGAGACTTATAACGGTAAAATTTCGGTTACGTCAGAAATGGAAATAGAAACAAAATTCACCGTTAAATTTAAGAAAGAAGGGAAATGATGAAACTTTATGCACTAAATACCGGGTATTTAGAAACCGATAAAAATACCGTTGTTGCATGTGCAACACTTGGAACACGCTCTAATCCGCATGTTCAAAATGAATGGATTAAACTGCCTGTAATGGCTTATTTGATTGAAACAGATGATGGTTATATTTTATATGACACAGGCTCAAACCCTGAAGCTATGAACGGTTATTGGCCAAAAACTATGCAAGAAATTTATCCGCTTTATCAAAAAGATGAAGAAAGATTGGAAAATCAACTTAAACTTTGCGGAGTTAAACCGGAAGAAATTAAAACAGTTGTACTTTCTCATATGCACTTGGACCACGCAGGAAATATCAATTTATTCCCTCACGCTGATGTTTATGTTCCTGGGGAAGACTACAAATATGGACTTGCAAAAGTTCACATGAACCCTGATAGAGAAACTCATGGCGGATATATCAAAGGAGATTTGGAAGCACCCGTAAAACAATATCATTTGGTTGATGAGGATTTTGAACTTGCAAAAGGAGTTGAAGTAGTTTGTCTTGCCGGTCATACTCCAAATCTCTTAGGACTTGTTGTTCATCTTGAAGGACAAGCTATAATTCTTCCTCAAGATTGTGTTTATACATCAGAAATTTTTGGACCACCTGCAAAAATGAGCGGTTTTATGTATGATAGTGTAAGTTTCTTAAAATCAATCGAAAAAGTAAGACGTTTGGCTAAAAAATATGATGCAAAAGTCTTTCCTGCTCACGATTGGGAATTTTTCCAAACAATGAAATTAGCACCTAAATATTATGAATAAGAGGTAATAAATGTATAAGGTTTTAATCGTAGAAGATGACCCTATGGTTGCAATGATAAATACTCATTATGTTGAGCAAGATTCCCGTTTTTATGTTGTTCAATCTTTCAGGAACGGGAATGATGCGTTCAAATATTTGTCAGAAAATCAAGTGGATTTGGCTATCCTTGATGTTTATATGCCAGTGTTAGATGGTTTATCTTTGCTAAAAAAAATCAGAACGGAAGAAATTAATACTGATATAATTATGGTTACGGCATCAAATGATAAAAATACCCTTGATACGGTTTTAAACTTTGGGGTCATTGATTACCTTGTCAAACCTTTTGTACAAGAACGATTTCAACAAGCACTGGACAAATTCGTTGAGTGTAGAGTTCAAAAAAATAATGTTTGCGTTCTGGATCAGAAAAAAATTGATGAAATTATGAATAGCGAACATTTTGGGAATAATAATTTTGAACTTCCAAAAGGTATTCAAGAAAAGACATTAGACAAAATCCGCGAATACTTAAGAGAAGATACAAATAGCGGACATACATCAGAACAGATTGCCGCATTTTTGGATATTTCAAAAGTTACTGTTCGAAAATACATGCACTATTTAACAAAAAACAGTGAAGTTATAGAACAAATAAATTACGATACCGGTGGCCGCCCTTGCATGGTATATTTTATGAAGTAGCCAATGTAAATATCCGATTCTAGTGTAGTATTTATTATAAAAATTTGTTTTGTCACTGTTCACGCGAGTTTTAAGAGAATTAGAGTTTTAATTGTAGAAAGTTATGCTAATACGCTTGAACTTACCTACAAACTCGCGTCAGTGGCATCTCTGCGGATATTTTGTTATAGTAACAGGATAAAGTTTTTATTAGGTTAAGATTTCAAGCTTATTGTAATTTTCTACATTAATGCCTGTATTTTGCCATAATGTTCGTTTTAAACTTCGTTAGGTTAGTTTTCCCTTCGGCATAAATTTTTGTTTTAAAAACAAATAGTAATTGCCGTAGTTCTGTTTTGAAATAGTTTGTTTTTAGACCTAAACAAGGATAAATAAGTTCATTATAGTTTTTCGGACACTTTTGAAATTGGTTTTTGAGATGTTTAATCGCTGTTTTGGGCTTGGTGTTTGAGTTTTTCCCGCTTCCCCAAGTTTGAGAGTCGGGGGGTTGAAAAGTCCGAAATGTCCGGTTATTAGGATGAAAATGTCCAGTATCTTTCCATAAAATTTTATAAAATCGCCAAGTTTTCCTATTATATTTGAATTACAGCCAAGTGCAAAAAGCGGACATTTTGTGTAATTTGCTAATTAGAATTTATACCCAACTTGGAAGAACCCCACAAATTGTGCCTTTTAGAATTATAATTATTTCGCATAATTCTATGATATTTACCCCTAAGTCGGAAGTAATTTTTTAAGAGGGAAATTGCTTCCCTGAGTTTATTTTATAAGGATTTTATAGAAATAAATTCCAAAACTTTAAGGTGAGTTTTCTAAAACTAAGTGTAAAAAATATCAGATTAATTTTACCCCTCAAAGCTGGAAGCAGAATTGAGAGAAAATAGCAGGTTTTTGTCAAAGAATAAATTCAAACCCTGTTTAAATTGCGTTTAAAATTTGTTCAAAAGCAGTTTTATAAAATTTTCTGCTTAAAATTTAGATATAATAGGACACATAACAACACATTTCCCCCTCAATGACTTCCATTTTGAGAGAAACCAGTCTAACATACAGTAGCTTCAATAATAAATAAGGATACGGTATGGCAGACATTAATAATAACGATATTTGGATTGATGTTGAGACTTTAGCGAAACTCAAAAATATTACTCGCAGAGCAGTTCGGCTTGCGTTGAACCAAAACAAATACGAATATAAAGTTGAAAATATTCGTGGCGGAAAAACATACAAAATTAAATTATCAACGCTCGAGGAAGAACTTCAGCTTAAATATTTTCAAGAATATTATGATGATTATAAAACTTGTGATAACGAGGTTATTGAACTAAATAATCTCAATATCAAACAAGAAAAACTCATATCCGAAAACCAAAGAAAAATTGCACTCGCAAAGTACGACCTGATTTATGCGTGGCTTAATTTTAGAAAAGAATATAAAAGGAACAAGTTGAAAACAGGTGGCAACATACCCGACAAGGAATTCTTGCAATTATATAATACAGGGATGTTCCAGGAAGAGATTTTTAAAATCTTAGGTAAAGTCTCAATCGGCTCACTTTATCGTTGGCGGGCGCTTTTGGATTATAACAAAGATTGGACGGCATTAGTTGGGCAGTACAAATATTCAACCCGAAAGGAATACAGAACAACATTAAATAAAGAACAAATAAAAATATTTATACAAATTTTGCTCTCCCCTAGTGCGTTTTCAATAGGTAAAGCAATATCACTCACCAAGCACATTTTAAAAGAACGTGGGCAGGAGATTTTACCTAAAGATATTACTTTCAGACGGTATGCAGAGTGGTTCAGGGATAATAATTTCGATAAATGGACACTCGCTCGTGACGGCGAAAAAGCGTTAAAGGATAAAGTCAGCCCGTTTATAGTCAGAAACGCAGCACTTTTAAAACCTGGGCAAGTGCTTGTGGCAGATGGGCATACGCTCAACTTCCAAGTCATAAACCCGTTTACAGGAAAACCCTGCCGAGCGACTCTGCTTGGTTTTTTGGATTGGAAATCCGGCGGACTTGTCGGGTATGACATTATGCTTGAAGAGTGTACTCAAAATATCGCGTCTGCTTTAAGAAACGCAATTTTAAAAATGGATCACATTCCTGAATATGTTTATCAAGATAACGGCAGAGCATTCAAAAGTAAATTCTTTAACGGAGATAAAAAGTTTGAGGAATTAGGATTCACTGGAGTCTACAACAAACTCGGAATAAAGCCAGTCTATGCCACACCATATAACGCTCGAGCCAAAGTTATCGAGCGTTTCTTTTTAGATTTTCAGGAAAGTTTTGAAAAGCTGATACCAAGTTATATCGGCACAAGCATTGAAAACAAGCCGACATATTTGATGAGAAACGAGAAGTTACATAAAAATATTCACGAGAAATTTGGCTTTACTCCAACTATTGAACAAGCATTAAAAATGATTGAAAAATGGCTTGAATTTAAGCATTCGCAACCTTGTCCGAACGCTAAAGATAAAACAATTCAAGAGGTTTTAAACGAAATTGAAAAACAAAATATTGATGAAAATTCGCTTGATGATTTGATGATGGCACAAGACATCAAGAGTATCGGCAGAAATGGAATCAGGTTCTTGAAATCAGATTATTTTGATGATGCACTTTATGGAATTAAAGAAAAAACAGTTATAAAGTACAGCCTGTTTGATTTATCTTACATCAAAGTCTATTCAATGAAAGGCGAATTTATCTGTAAAGCAAACCGCATAACCGAAACTCATCCGCTTGCCTATCAAATGGGCAATATTAAAGATATTGAGGACTACAAGCAGAAAATTGAAAAACAACAAAAGCTTCGCAGGAAAACGATTAAGGCGGTTCGAGAACATTTCAATTTAGAGGATATAGATTATCTTGAAAAAGAATTAATGCAAAATATCCGATTACCTCACCCCGAACCGATTAAGGAAATAACAGTCCAATCTGAACAAAAAACAGAACCGAAGCCGCAACAGAATTTCGAGCCAAAGGTTAAGACTTCAATAGTTGCAAAGCCGATTTTTAAGAGTGCCTACGAACGCTACGAATGGCATATGCAAAACGGGTGTATCTGCCCTGAAGATAGAGCGTGGCTAACTAACTATATTAAATCAGACGAATACAAAGAAATATACGGAAAGGAGCAGTAATGAAAAAGGTCTTCGTAAAAACGAAAAACGTAAAACAATTAATCTCGATGATGAACCGTCTGAAAGAAAGAGAAGACGGAGTTCCAGGGATGGGACTTGTTTATGGCGAACCGGGGCTCGGCAAAACTTATGCAATCACTTGGTGGGCAGCACAAAATGATGCCATATTAATCAGGAGTGCTAATCTTATGTCTGCGAGATGGCTATTAGAGGAGATGGTTGAAGAGTTAGGCGAGATTCCTTACAATAAATTTTCCGATATCTTCAATCAAGTGGTAGCACAATTAATCAAAACCCCAAGAACCATTATTGTAGATGAAACGGATTATTTGACTATTGATTCTTGGGCAGTTGAAACATTAAGGGACATTCACGATAAAACGAATGTCCCTATTGTTTTGGTTGGTATGGGTACGGCAAATAAAAGGCTCCAACGGCACAAGCATTTATATGACAGATTATTGGAAATTATTAAATTTGAACCGTTCTCAAAACAAGATATAACTTCAATAATCGACCAATTATCAGAAGTCCCGTTTACGGATTGTACCAAAAAGCTTTTATACGCTCGCACAAATCGATTCAGGCAATTGGTAAAAACTATCAGTAAAGCGGAACAGGTCGCAAAATCAAACGGGATAAAAGAAATTGACGAAATAACTTTGAAGGAGGTGCTAAAAAATGACGATGCTGACGCAGAAGAAATTGAACTTGCAAATGAAAATTTTTAAAATAGCAAAGGGGCTTAACAAGTTTACCCTGCCTGACATTCTGCCAATGCTTGAAGAAAATGAAAAGACAATTCAAAAAGCACTCAACGATTTAGAGTCTTTGAATCAAATTAAAAAGATATCAAATACAGAATATCTATATACAAATTTTAAAAAGCGTGTAAATAAACCAGTCCCCACAAGTCAAAGCAGTGATCCAGATATTTGGCTTACAATATCCGAAGTTGCTCGACTGCTGAATATTCAAGAAGAAACGGTAAAAAGGAATTATCTTAAAGGGAATTATGTCGTAAAACCAAATAAAACCGCTGATTTAGAGGGAAAGTATTTGATTAAACGCTCGTCGCTTAAACTATATGATTTTTTAGAAGATTCCGAACGGCGGGCGATGGATAAAGAAGTCAAAAAACTTTTTCATAACAAAGAAGAAGAACGCTTGTATGTTGTGGCTTCAGACAGAGGAAAAGAATTTATTTACAGGTATTTGAAACTTTTTAAACTAACTGAAGGCATGAATTGCAAAGAATTGCGGAGTTTTTTAGAAATAATCCCTTTAAAAAATCCAAAGCTAAAAGTTTCATATTCTGCATTTCATTCCAAACGCAAAAAATACCAAACAGAAGGTATGATGGGAATATTTCCTAAATATTTCATGCCGGATAATAAAAACGAAGAACCAAAAGTCCGAAGAAACTTAAACCGCTTGCCGAAAGTCTATAACGTAGCGACAACAGAGCAAATCGAGATTGTTTATAAATGCTTTTGCTTTGGAATACCTGCTTCTCAAACCGCAAAAATTGCAAATATGGGAAATACGACTACAGAAACTTTTTATCAATATATTCGGGCAAAAATTTTTGATAAACAATATCGGGAATTGTCGGTGCATTTTGAGTCCGATCCCCAAGTCCCACAAGTCAGGATTTTTATGAAGGATGTTTCGATATGCTTGTATTGCTATAATGACAATGTTTTTATCACTCAAAAACCTCTAAAATCTAAGTTACCGCAACGACGTCAGCAACCCGATGAAGTTAAAGAAGCCCGAAGATTATACAATATTCTTTACCGCAAAAAGTTTATGGCAAGTATGCGAAAATACCTCGACCACCACCTCGCCGTATTTTTATGGAAAGAACTCAACCCTAATTTTGAAGACCAATTAAATTTGATTTATGAGCTGATACATATATAAAGTTTAATTTAAAGTATATGCGTATTTACCATTCTCCTCGCATAAAAATATCTTTTCAAACTTAGAATTAAATTTATGCTCGAATAGTGAATTATCAAAAGAACAATAATTAGCATTGTATGCATTGGGTACAATTATTAACAAATAACATTTAGTACAATCCTTGCTATAAGATTGGATTTTATCATTCTTTTTATTAATACAGATTTGTAATTCATCAATAGGATTTTGCTTTACCATGCCGGCATTATTGACGTGGCAATCATATTTCCCTGTCCAAGGACAAGCAAAAGATTCAATTGAAATTTTAAAATATTCATTTTCTACTTGAATCCACTCTTGCACGAGCCAACCTTGTCTCAATTTTTCTATATTATTTTTGAGAACATCATGCATTTTTTGTTTAAATATTTTCGTATCAGGCAATTCTGAAAACCCAGGGTTATATGCATAGTCCAAAAGGTCTTTCCTATGGATACTAAATTTCCTGTCATCATATTTATCAATAAGTATATGTATGTGGATATTATATTTTTTTTCGACTTCCCTGCATATTTTATTACCTATTCTGGTTAATGCTTGAGAAAATTTAAGATTTTTATTTTCTGCTATAAATTTAGTTATTTCTAATGCGATAGTGTCGCTTTTTACTGTCTTAATTTTAAAATCTGGAGTTTCTGATTTAATATAATCAACAACACCAAGTTCTTCATACCATTCCTGACCAATTTTGGTTTTGAAAAACTTTTCAACTTGTTCTTTTTCTTCTAAGTCTTTAATTTCAGTTTTATTCATTAGTTTTTATATAATTGATTGTCTAAATTCACTAGCGCCAGATATATTGCAAACTGTCAGTTTGTTTAAAATATCAATAATTATACGTTTTAAATCTGATTTTTGTATTTCATCTTTATGCTCGCTACAAAACATTTTTAAAATTATTAACGTATCTTCCCCATAGTTTTCAAATAGTCTATTATATTTTATTTCACCATTATTTATAATTGATTCCCACCAAATTAATATTTGCTCTATGGAATAATAGTTATGGTAATTTTTTATAAAATACAAAAAAGTAATGTAATAGTGCCAAGTTCCACCATATATTGCAACCCACTTATTAATAATATCTTTAAACTCTGAAAAATAATTCCAGTCACATTCAACCATTTTATGTCCATATGAACATAAAACTATTAATTGTATGTAATTTTTTGCCGTTGAAGTTTCAACTTTTTCACTTTCTAAAATTTTATTAAATATATACTTTAAAATATTTATATATTTTTCATTATTTATAATTTCTGTCTTAAAAAAGTTAAAAAGAAATTCCTCAAGTAAATAGGGAATATATTTTTTATTTTCAACAAGTATATTTATAAATTTTTCGTAAGTTGATGGTTGATATTGGTTCATTATATTAAAAATGGGATTGTACAAACTGGTATAC
>OLIV01001459.1_pt1 | contig 11475 bp, 10 predicted proteins | sample 1601411 | NCBI WGS metagenome assembly OLIV01 (sample SAMN03922450, study PRJEB24848) | human gut metagenome | isolation source: stool sample | host: Homo sapiens | place: Germany | collected 2009-11 | reverse complement strand
GTCGTAAAGTCAACCGATGGAAAATAGAAGATACAGGGGAAAACCACATATCCTTATTGTCTCCTATAGATGATTTCAAGAGACATAAAGAATATATTATCCGTCTAAAAAATGCGATAGACCAACCAAATGTATTCAATATAGCTTTGACTGGCTCTTATGGAGCTGGAAAGAGTTCTATACTTAAAACTTTCAAAGCATATTACCCGGAATATCATTATGTGAATGTGTCGCTTGCGTCTTTTGTTGAGGTTAATATGTCTGAAAGTGATAGTACACCAAAGAGTAATGAAGACAGCTTTGAGGAACAGTTGGAATATAGTATATTGCAACAACTTTTCTACCATGTAAAAGCGACAAATATACCAGAATCAAGATTCGGACGAATTGAAAGGACATCACGCAAGAAGAGAATTTTTGTGGTTGTGTGCATATTGTTGTTTGTTGTAGCAAACTTGTGCCTGTTGTGTCAGGAACAGGTGACAAAGTACTTCTTGATTCCAACAGAAGTTTTAAAATCTTCATTCTTATTTGGGTTAAGTATATGTGTATTCATTCTTGGTATATGTGTTATTCTGTTTCAACTTATTCTTTTCATAAAGAAGATTAGTATCAAAAATCTAACGTTAGATAAGGCTACCTTAGAATTTGAAGAGAAGAAGAATGTTTCCATTATGAATCGCTATTTGGACGAGATTCTTTATCTCTTCCAGGAAAAGAAGTATAATATTGTAATATTTGAAGATATTGACCGCTTTGAAAATACACATATATTTACCAAGTTGAGGGAATTAAACTTGATTCTTAACCAGTCAGAAGAAATAGGAAGGAGAATTGTCTTTCTATATGCATTGAAAGATGACATTTTCGCCAATGCTGAAGAACGAACAAAGTTCTTTGACTATATAGTTCCTGTTATTCCTTTTGTGAATGCTTCTAATTCTGGAGACTTGTTCAGAAGAAAAATTACTGATTTACATATTCCTGAGGCAGAGGTAAGCTCTTCATTTATTACGGATATATCAGTGTTTGTAAACGATATGAGGGTGTTGACCAATGTCGTGAATGAGTTTGACCTCTATCGTAACTTGCTTGATAAAAAACTGAAGAAGGGAAAATTGCTGGCTATGATTCTATATAAGAATCTCTATCCAACTGATTTTTCTTGGTTGCATCAGAATAAGGGCGTGGTTTATGAGACATTTATGTCTTCTCCTAAGATTAGAAGTGAAATTCGAGAAGATGATAGTGATCGATTAAAAGAGATAGACTCGGAGATTCAAGGAATATCTGAAGAGACTCTTAGGTCTATAGAAGAATTGCGCGCTGTTATTGTTGGAAAGTTATTAAAATTATGGCCAGGACCAGGTTGGGATATATACTGTGATGGTAGAAATATCGATATAAATAGTTTATATTCAGAAGATAATATCCAGCATATTTTGAAAGGTAATATCTTTTTTAGGAACAGCATTTATAGAAATTCGGTTAAGCATCTTAACACAGATGAAATCAAAGCTACTTTAGGGGAAAGTTATAAATATAGCGTAAGGAAAAAATACATTCAATCAGTTGCAAATAACAAAATAGAAAATCTTAGAGATGAGCGCAGGGCTTTTATGGATGAAATGGCAGCCATAGATAAATATACGCTTACAGATATTGCAAAATCAGCTAGGGATATCTTTGAGCATGTGGACATACCAAAAGGTCAAGAAGAAAAATATAAAGTTCTCAAATATTTCTTAGAAAAGGGGTATATAGACGAAGAGTATTTCTTCTATATTTCAATATTCCAAGAAGGAATACTAACACCTTCTGATCAGGAATTCCTTCTTTCTATCAAATTCAATACACCTAAAGAATTTGATTATAAGTTACAAGAAATACCTTCTCTTATCCAAAACCTATCTGTTGTAGATTATGACCATAAGGGAATATTAAACAAAGACCTGTTGAAATTCTGCTTACTGCATGAAGATGAATATGAGGATGAATGTGATGCTATTCTTAAACAAATGGTTGTTCATGAACAATATATAGATTTGCTGTATCAATTCATGCAAGAAGGCAATTGTGTACCGACCTTCATCAAGCGATTAGTCCATATTGATAAAAATGTTTGGAAATCATTAAATATGGATATGAATCATACTAATAAGGATAAAGACAGGGTTATATCCACGATGTTTAAGTATGCAGACATAAACGACATAAGATCTGTAAATACCTCATATCCATTCAATACTTATGTAAACGATAACTACAATTATCCTGATCTGTTTGAAGATATAGATCAAAAAAAGGTTCGGGAGCTTCTTGATTTGCTGGATTTAAATGTTCAATCGTTGAAAGATGACAGCAATGGTACAGACACATATTCTTATATATATGAGAACAATATGTATGCTCTAACATTGGATAATGTCAAGGTGATTTTTAAGCATAATGAATTGCCGGTAGATAATTTGGATTCAGCAATTTATACTTCTATAGAAGCGACAGAACTGAATGAACTTCAGGGATATGTTCATCAAGAATTACCAGCATTTGTGGATAATCTTATGCTTACTTCAAGCAACACCCATGAATCTTCTGATACAATAGTGTCTTTAATGGATGAAGATATTCAAACGAGCGATATTATTAAACTTATCAAGCATAATGATACTTTGTGGGATGATTGTAAGGATATTACTGATAAAGATGTTGTAAGTACCTTGTTCGTTGAAAACAAAATAAAAATGACATTTGAAAATGTGAAACATTACTGCTCTTGCATAGGTTCATGGAATATCGACGGTACACTGGTAGCATTCATGAATTGCAATGAGGAAAAATCCATGGAAGAATTCACCAAGCTTGTAGAAAGTAATGATGAACATGAAAAAGAGTTGTTGTCAAGTGTTGTAGAATCTGATGGTATTAATGACAAAATTGCTTTCTCAATATTCAATAATCGTATTCTTATTGATATATGGTGCAAGGATTTATCACAATTAAACGTAAAGAGAATAAGATATGTTGTAGATGAAGGCATTATTAGTATATCTCCAAGTACTTATCAAGACATAATAGCAGAACATCCAATGCTGAGCAAATACCTCCTTTGTAAAAATCCAGATAGTATTATTTCTGAGTGGGATGAATTTGCTTTTAGTATAACTGATGTAGTCGAGATGCTGAGTTGGATAGAATATAAGAAATACCATAACTTCATATTGAATAAGATTGAATTGGAAAGTATTACGCCAACTATTGCGAATGCTTTATTATCGTATTTCTGCAAATCGTACAGTGAGTTTAACTTGTCTTTGTATACAGAAGCTATGGAAAAGTCAAGTAATCCAGTTCTAAAGGTTTTAGCAAGTACATGTTGTATTGCGAAAAGATTAATAGCTATGAATGAACTGGCTGGTATCTTCGCTAAAACAAAAGGTATATTTGAAGGACTTGATAAACAAGGAGAGGTTTATTCTATATCCAAGGAAGTGGAAGGAGCACAGGATTTTATGAATGCCCTACACCAATTCAGATATATTGGTCAGGTGAAAGAGAAAGGTGATTATCTGACAGGAAAAGTTTTAAAACGTAAACCAAAGTAAAATGGAAGTCAACACCTCCCAACACAAATCCTTTCTCTAGCATCTCGACTTCGAGCCATTCACTTGGCACACCTTCTACGGAGAGCAATGTCCGCCATTTGTTACCGAAGAGAACAAGGAGGCATGGCGACGCTATCTGAAAAAAGTCATCAAAGAAGCATCTGAAGGCAGAGGTGATGAATACACCTGAATTCAAAGATATTGAAATCCAGATAAGGGAAGAAAAGCTGTTGCGGATCAAATGGGACGAGCAGCGGAAACGGTCTATGGAGAAGCAACGGTATCGTGCCAAGAAGGAGCGACCGAGGAGAAACGCCAGGAGGTATGCCGCTATATCAAAGAGACAGCAGGACAATACCCCAATCATCGAGGCATGAAGAAGAAGTTGATGGACTTGATGCCAGAGACACCATTTGAAGGAGAGCCGATGGCTGTGACTCGTGAGCCAAACGACATGGAGAAATCACTCCTGTAAATTATCAATTACACCAATGATGAAACAGAAACAATGAGATAATCATAGCACTCTAACAGTACCGCTTGCATCAATCAAATGATACCACCTCGTTAGCGCGGTTACAGGTGTCGCCTACTACGAGAACTGGAGACACCTGCTGTAATGACATCTTATAGTTCGTTGTCCAATATTTCCATCATTTCTGCAGCTGTAATCACTTGCGGTTCTTTTGGGAAGTGTTTGAGATTACCTGTTACTAAGAAGGAATCTTCCTTGCTCAGGCAGACTTCATAGAAGACTCGGTCGTCCTCATCTGGCATGGTGCCATCATAAGGAAAACGGGACGAATCAATGCCGTATTGCTTAAAAAAGTTCAATAACTCATGGATTCTGATTTCACTTAGATGAAATTTTGACCTATTTAGTACATCAAAGTACTCATCCAAGATTTCTTCATTATACAATGGCTTAATTTTACCACTGAGCATACTATTAATGACCCTTCTTGTTGCAGAAGAAGGGTTCTTGGTTATAAACGAGGACACGATAATGTTCGTATCAATGACTGCATATACCATTGCGTTCTTTTCTTAATCGTCTGACTTCTCTGATTTCTTCATTGATCTCATCAAGTGACATATCAATGTTATTCTCTCTTGCTGTGTCACACATATACTGGAACGCAGCCTTTGCTTTCGCAGTCACTTCATCTTCTTCTTCATTCTTTGCCTGAATGGAGAATGGAATGCTCTTACTGCGAATTACTGCCTTAACAAAGATGTTAATAGCGGTATTCGCACTCATACCAAACTGTTCGCAGAGTTTATCAAACTGTGCTTTCTGCTGGTTGTCCATACGGACTGTCATTGCTGTCTGTGCCATAAGCCTATAATGTTTAATTGATAATCATTCTGACTGCAAATATACATCATTATGGCGTAAAATGGTGCGATAGTATTCATAATTTAATAAAGATTAATAGTTGAATGAATGATATAACTGCTTGTTTCGCTTTCCTGAGATATTGCCTTGGATATAAGGTTCCTTACCGTTAAAGAAGGCTCCACCTTTCATCTCGGTCTTCTTCTCTTAGGGAAGAAGAGGAAAACCGCCCTTAGTGCTATATTTGCCCCACCTGTCTTCAATAGTCTTTACGACCCTTTCGGTTCCCCTTGTAGGGGACAGAAACCCCTGGGGGAGGGTCCTTAACCCACTCCCAAGCCCTCGCCCTTTCCAAAAGGGCAAGGTATGTAACCGCCCTCCGGTGCTCGGAACCGCTACGCTCTAAGGTTGGCGGACCAAAGCGGTCTTCGCCATGTTATGCGGGATGGGACCGCCTTGCTAAAGGAGGATAGGATTATTGAAGTGCTGGTTTTGTAGTAATTCGCTGATGAGTTGCAGATTTCTTTTGATTTTCTTGGTGGTTTCGAGGAAAAAGCGTATTTTTGCGGCAGATTGCAATTAAAGAATTTAAAAGGAGAACTATTATGGATACATTAGATAAAGAATTTTGGGAAAAACGTGAAGCTGCTATGAAAAGATTTATGGCGGCAAAAGAGCGTAAAAAGGCTCGTGTAGCTGAAATTACTAAGAGCCTTTGTGAGGAATATAAGGAACGAACGGGGGTATATCCTAAATATATAAATGTTTGGTAATGAAACCACTTCCTTTGGATATAATTGTAAGCAGCATATGCGAAGCCGTCTGTTTGAATATTGGTTTTCCTCTTATCAAATGAAAGATAAGTTTATTTTGATGCCTGTCAGTATCGAAGATATGGAGGGAATTGAAAATTTTGCAGCTTTAATTATTCGAAAAGATAATCCGAATGTTTTAGATATTGTTGCAGAATTTTCAAACACTGTGGCTATGTTTAGGGTAAAACCTAATAGTCATGACTAATTTCTTTTGATATTCTTGATGGGCTTAAAAGTCTTTACGACCCCTTCGGTTCCCCTTCAGGGGACAGAAAAACTCAGGGGAGAGAGGATGTAACTGCCCTACAGTGCTGTTTTTTCGAAAATCACCCCGTCCCTCTTTACCCTTAAAGAGGGCTCCACCTCTCATCTCGGTCTTCTCCCCTCAGGGAAGAAGAGGGAAACCGCCCTACTCGGTGCTCGGAACCGCTTCGCTCTAAGGTTGGCGGACCATCAAAGGTCTTCGCCATCTTGTGCGGGATGGGACCGCCTTGCTATAGCTTGCTGAGGTAGGGAATAGCAGTTAATAGTTAATAGTTTACGATTGATTTCGTGGTTATTTGCTGATAACTTGCAGATTTCTTGTTAATTGCTTGGTGGTTTCGAGAAAAAAGCGTAATTTTGGCGGCAGAAGGTGTTAGATATAGAAGGTATTGATTATGAGAAATATGAATAGAATGTCGGCGGAAGATATCGCTAAACTTGGATGAATTAAGTAAAGCTGAGATAGAAGAGTTGGATGCCGCTATTGATAAATACAAGAATGTGGATACAAAGACTTTGTCTGAGTTATCTCATGATTCTGCTCGGTATGAGGCATGGGATAAGAATCATAATGCTGTCATGACCTCTCTGAATATTGCAAAAGCAGGTGATGCTTCTAATGAGTTTTTAGAGTATCTTCGGAACAGGAATTAGCGCTATAATCGTTTCAGAATGTTAAAAAAGAACGTTTTGTTGCTTAAAGATTTGCTTTTTCCAAGAGAAATCTTTATTTTTGCTTTAAAATGGAATTGTTATGAGCAAATATAGATTTAACATAAGCGATTATCATGCCATAGAAAATGCTGATATTCTGGTAGATGGAATAACAGTTTTGGCTGGACCTAATGGAAGTGGCAAAAGTACCATTTCCAAATGGTTGTATTATATGGTGGATGTTGCCACTAGATTCGATGAGTATGTAGGCAAGGGTGTAAATGATGAATTCAAACATAGTTTGCAGATTCTTGCACGTGCTATTCGAGAAATATGGGGGTATCGCAGTAGTAGAAGTGAAATCTTGACGTTATCGGCCAATATTGATGCTTTGAAAAAAGAGATTAATGTTGGAGCCGCTGTTGATGAGGTGGCTGAAAAATATAATTCTATAGTAGCCGAGTTTACAGAACAGGTAAGACCTGAGTTTCTTTCGGATAATGTATCTGCCTTTAGAAAGGTGAGGGTTATAAACTATTTAAATCAATTAATTGAGGATTCTGACAACATTGAAACATTTGATTATTTTGAGAAGAAAATATTTCAACAGACCGATAGGATGCTTGATGATTGGGAAAAGCGACTTAGTACACGCTCTATCAAAGACGTATATAGCTTTATTGAGGAGTATCTTCGTGAAGATGATGTAGCTCCTGAGTCGATGCAACTCTGGGAGGATGATGTCAATATAATCTCTGAGGAGAGTCTGGGTTCATTGTTTAACATAGAACGAGCTATTTATATTGATACTCCTATGGCATTGAATGCCAAAAACTTGGCAGACAATGTGTTCTTGCAGCGTCTTCATAGTAACATGACTCATTCTCTAGGTAGGACTTTGGATAAGTCAAAGATGCTTCTCTTGCGTATCGCTCGATTGCTTAATGGTAAAATCTCACAGAGTGATAGTCTTCTAGGCGAGACAGAACTCTATTACGAACGAAAAGATGAGCATCTTAAATTGCCTGTGGAAAAAATAGCTACTGGTATGAAGACTTTTGCTTATCTTTATCAGTTGATCAAGAATGGATATTTGGATGATAAAACTATCTTGATGATTGATGAACCTGAAGTTCATTTGCATCCGCAGTGGATTGTGGAATATGCCAGACTGCTAGTGTTGATACATAAGACATTGGGAACGAAACTGATTTTGGCTAGTCATGATCCTGACTTTATTGCTGCCATCAAGGCCATTGCCAAAAGAGAAGAGGTGTTGGAGGAGACAAACTTCTACATATCTTCCAGCGAAGAGCAAGAATGTTCTTATCGTTATAACTTTAAGTGGTTAGGTAAAGACATTGAGCCTATTTTCGAATCGTTTAACATAGCTTTGGAAAGGATTCAGCAGTATGGCGACACAGATATTTGACAATGATTTTCTTCATACTCATCCTATCTACCAGAATGTGCATTCCACCTTAGTGGATGTCTCGAACAGAGACTATGCTATGGCTCCTTTTGATAAAAGGATTGAATGCTTGGATATGGATGATTATGAGGCTCACTATATGCAAAATGGTGCTAATGATAGTACGATGGATACTGTGATTGGTATAGCCAATTATGATAATAATCATAAGAGTGGCTCTAGTCTGCTGATGGTGGAATTGAGATTGGGATATCAGTCAGCTAAGAACATAACGGCATTGAGCTTAAATAATAAGGTTAAGCATACGATGACTCTTTTGAATGCAGCTGAATTTCCGATTTCACAGGATGCTGTTTTTATCTTTAAGGCAGATGTTTGTCAGCAAGCCAAACATAAGTTGGATGCTTTAGGTCATTCCAATACTTCTAGAAGAAGATGGATAGTGATGAGCCCCGATATCTTCGGAAAAGCTTATATCGCAAAAGAAGATATTCCGTATGTTCCATTGCATGACTATAAAGCAGTATTGGCAAACTTTTGTCGTTTGATAGATTCGCATCTTTGGGATGAAGTGGAAAAGGAGTTTGAAACTTGGGGAAGCAAAACATATAGCAGAATTTCTTACATAAGCCAAGAGCGTGAATTGCTGGAAGATATGCTGCGTAATGTTTGGATTAAAATTGAATCAGAGAAAGATAAAGTAGATGCAGATACGTGGGATTATATCAGCCTTATCAAGGAGGATTACCCACATATACTTGGTTAGGGGTGCTTTTGCCCCACCTGTCCCTCACCTGCGGTTCTTTTGGGAAGTGTTTGAGTTGTGGGTGATAAGGGCTGATACAAATATGTTTGTATCAATGACTGCATATACCATTGCGTTCTTTTCTTAATCGTCTGACTTCTCTGATTTCTTCATTGATTTCATCAAGCGTGAGCTCTGGGGTTTCACCTCTTTCTGCTGGTTGTCCATACGGACTGTCATTGCTGTCTGTGCCATAAGTCCAAAATGTTTAATTAATAATCATTCTGACTGCAAATATACATCATTATGACGTAAAATATTGAGATAGTATTAATAATTTAATAAAGATCAATAGTTGAATGAATGATATAACTGCAATTTTCGCTTTTCTGAAGTGTTGCCTTGGATATAAGGGGAATATGAGCAGGATGATTGCTGGTATGAACTGGCATGAGCTGTATTCTTTTGCTTCTAAGCAAGCTCTGCTGGGGCTTTGCTTTGAGGGTATAGAGCGATTGGGGAAGGAGTATCCTGAGGAGTTGAAGCAGAACCCGATAGGGAGGGAGCTGCTGATGAACTGGATGGGGAAGGCGCAACAGATTCGCAGGCAGAACATGAAGGTGAATGCTGTGGCGAGCAAGCTCTTTTCTATGCTCAGGGAGGATGGGATGAGGTGCTGCATTCTGAAAGGGCAGGGGAATGCCTTGATGTATCCGAATCCTTATTCACGTACTCCTGGAGATATTGATGTTTGGATTGATGCTAGTAGGGAGAGGATTATGGAATATGCTCAAAAGAAGTTTGAACTGGGGGATGATATCAGACTGCAGCATCTGGAGACTTCCTTGGATGGTGTGCCTGTAGAGTTGCATTTTTTTCCTTGTTCGATGAATAATCCTATCTATCATGCTAGATTGCAGAAATGGTTTCGAAGGAATGCGGATCTGCAATGCTCAAATGTTGTTGGGCTGCCCGATGGGGCTGGGGATATTGCTATACCAACGACGGCATTTAATGTTGTTTATCAGCTGACGCATCTGTATCACCATTTCTTTGATGAAGGGATTGGAATGAGGCAAATCATTGATTACTACTATGTAGTTATTAGTGATTACTTATTAGTGATTAATGATGAGTCATTAGGGATTAGGGATACATTGCAGAGAGAATTGAAACATCTTGGATTGTGGAAGTTTGCTGGGGCGGTGATGTATGTACTGCATGAGACATTGGGACTATCTGAAGAAAAGATGATTGCTCCGATGGATGAAAAGCGAGGAAAGTTGTTGTTAGCAGAAATACTGAATGGTGGCAATTTCGGACAGCATTTCACCAAGTATGGGCATTTTACACAACAAGGAATGGCTAAGAAATATTTCCTGAAGATTTGGAGAAATATGCACTTCGTGCGATATTATCCTGCTGAGGCATTGAGTGAACCAATTTTCAGAACGTGGCATTTCTTTTGGAGGAAATGGAAGAAGAAATAGTGAAATGGAAAATATAGAAGTTTTAGTTAGACCTCGGTTGAATGACTATCATGGAATTTTAATGTTGCAAGATAAGGTTGATTTTGCCATTCCGTTTTTAGATGAAGATATACCTTTGTATGTTGATCCATTCTTATTATGGAAGTCTCCATCACAAATGGACAATGGATTGCACGATTCGATTATCCAAAGTTTCAACCATTTGGGATATTTAGTGAATAAGGGTAATTACCAAGGTGCTGCTGATTTGCTTATATCGTTGTCCGAATGTGATGCTGTAGGGCTTGGAACCTCAAAGACAAGGAAGGGAAGTCGTATTGGTGATAAAGTGGCTAATGATGTTTTGTCTCTATTTGAGAATATTCCACAACTCAAGACTGCTGGCTTTTCTCATATTGAAGAAATTCAATTGTTGGTTGGTCAGGTGGCGAAAGATAGAGTTAGTGATATTGCATGTAACTTGATTTCTTCATTTCTGATAGATTATACTATGCAAAGATGCGAGGAAAACAAAATACCGATGGAGCACGTGACAATGGAGTCAGTATATGACGCAAAATTGCATAAGTTGAAAACGGAATCTGTTTATTTGCCTGTTAATCCCAATACAAAGCAGCCTATTTTGTTCGTTCCAAAACGATGGCTACGTTTTTCTTCTTGGATAGGAATGGATGATTATTTCTCAAATTATTATTCTGAGAATGTAGACAAAGGATTTTTCTTCAAGGATAGAATACGTATCATTGACTATAACAGACAAAACTATGATTTTGTAAGAGGATATGTAGAGGCAAAAGAACGTTCTTATGCAGACTGTCATAATGACCCATTGTTTATACAATTACCTTTGACATCGGCTAAACGTAAGATGAAAGATATAGTCAAGTTGCCAACTGGAAAGACTGACAATGCTGATAAGAAGTATGAGAATTATGTAGTTCAATTCCTGGCATCTTTGCTGTACCCACATCTTGACTTTGCTGAAGGTCAGAGCCGAACTGATTCTGGGGCGCAAATTAGAGACCTAATATTCTATAACAATCAGTCAATACCGTTTTTCAAGGAGATATATGAAACATATGGTTCTAAACAGATAGCTGTCTCTTATACACATCTCCGAGCCCACGAGAC
>OLIV01001458.1_pt1 | contig 11478 bp, 10 predicted proteins | sample 1601411 | NCBI WGS metagenome assembly OLIV01 (sample SAMN03922450, study PRJEB24848) | human gut metagenome | isolation source: stool sample | host: Homo sapiens | place: Germany | collected 2009-11 | reverse complement strand
TACTTGTTACCTGTCGATTTTTCATTTTCCATTTGGAAATCCTCCTTTGTCTTGCGGAAAGTTAGCAACATCTAACCCGCTATTCAAAAAACAGGCCAGCTTCAAGCGGTCTTTCTGCTTTTATCTGACAAAGGATATTCTAATACAGCTCAGATTTCTTCGCCACTCCATACGGACCCGCTTCTATCCAAACGGACACTCTTTCTGAATTCCGTTGGAGAGCTGCCATACGTTTCTTTGAAGGCAGAAGTGAATTTATTCGGATTTTCATATCCGATTTTACTTGCAATCTCCGTTACTGACGACTCGGTTTCCAGCAACAATTTTTTGGCGACTTGAAGCCGATAGGTACGAAGATAAGAATAGACAGAGGTTCCATAGACGCCTCGAAAGCACTTTTTCAATGCTGTTGTAGAAATCTCGAATTTCTGGGAAAGCTGTTCAATCGTATGATGTGCTGTCAAGTCCTCCGTAATATAGGACGCTACTGCTTTAATCAATGCGACCTGATTTTGATTGAAATAATCCGTCTGTAAAACTTCTTCTGCCGTATTGAGATCACTTAAGAACAGAAGCAGTTCCAGCATTTTGACTTTCATGTATCCTGGTTTTCTTTTTTCCCGGACATGATAGAGTTCCGAAAAAATATGTTCAATAGACGGATTGGCCCGCATGATGCAGCAACGGTTTCCTTCGCAAATATATTTTTGTATGTAGTGCAAATCAATATTCAATAGCTCCATGATTTGCCGTACTTCCGGCAGCAATTCATCCAGATTGATGACGATAGAAATACCGTGATAGTGGTTCAGCGGAAAACACGAATTTGACTTTTTCTTCATCATGGAGCTGATCGACAAATCGCCTTCCGCCATATAGCAGCAACTATTTTCACCAAAGCTACACTCAAAACGTCCTATCAGACAATGGTTAATCTCTATCATGTTTTTAGCTGTGGCTTGATTTTGATTGCAATATCCCATGTGCATATCGTTATAGTAAAGCTCAATACCAGAAAAAACCTGATAGACTGTAATCCTTCCATGCCCTGTTTCATTTGACAGCCGAAAAATTTTGCAGTCTGGTCGCAGTTCATCTTCTTCAGGAGAGCCATATAGCTTTGTACCTTCAAATTCGTCTGGCAATTCAGACTGCGATAACACTTCAATCGCGCCAGAGAGTGCTTGTTTTTCATGGGTCAGCACTAGCCATTCCTCCCTTCAGTTCACTACAACTAACTGCTATTAAGTATATGTGATAATTTCTTCTGTGTCAAATTTTGATAAAGGCCCATGACGTTAAAGATTTTTAGATGGAAATAGCCAAAATCTCTGTTTCAAATTGTAGTATTAGTAGAGGGAGAATACGAGGGTAGGGTTACGATAGCAAGCACAGCCAGCGAGTACCCACTGGCGGATTTTCGGTTTAGGGGGACCCCTGCCCCTAAACACAAAAATTGCTTGCTGGGATAGTCCCAGACCCTTATAAGAAACGGAGGCGAAATGGCATGGCAAATCGAAAACGAAATATCCAGATGAAGTTCTGGGTGACAGAGGAGGAAAAGCGGCTCATCGACGAGAAGATGAGCCAGCTCCCCACAAAGCGATATGGCGCCTACCTGCGGAAGATGGCGATTGACGGGTATATCATCCAGGTGGACACCACCGACATCAGGGAGATGACCAAGGCCCTGGGCTCCATCGGCCGGAACATCAACCAGATTGCCAAGAGGGTGAACGCCGGCGGCCCCGCTTATCAGGCCGATATGGAGGAGATACGGGAGAGATTGGAGCAGATATGGCAGTTACAAAGACGCATCCTATTAAGTCAACGCTGAAAGCGGCCATCGACTATATCTGCAATCCAGACAAGACGGATGGGAAGCTGCTGGTGTCCTCCTTCGGCTGCACCGCGGAAACCGCCGACATTGAATTTGCATGGACCCGCCGCCATGCTATCGACAAGGGCACGAACCTGGGCCGCCACCTCATCCAGGCGTTTGAGCCTGGGGAGGTCACGCCGGAGGAAGCCCACCGGATCGGCATGGAGCTGGCGCGGGAGGTTCTGGGCGGAAAGTATGAGTTTGTCCTCACCACCCACATAGACAGGGATCATGTCCATAATCACCTGATTTTCAATGCGGTCAGTTTCCAGGACCACCGGCACTACCACTCCAATAAGCGGAGCTATCACTTCATCCGCCGTACCAGCGACCGGATCTGCAAGGAGCATGGCCTGTCCGTCATCGTCCCAGGCCGGGACAAGGGCAAGAGCTACATCGAACACCAGGCAGAACAGAACGGCACCAGCTACAAGGCGAAGCTGCGCTCCGCCATCGACCGGCTGCTGCCCGGCTGCTCCGACCTGGAGGACCTGCTCCGCCGCCTCCAGCGGGAAGGGTACGAACTGAAACGGGGCAAGTACATCTCCGCCAGGGCTCCGGACCAGGAGCGGTTCACCCGATTGAAAACCCTGGGCGCCGACTATGCCGAGGAGGCCCTGGCCGCTCAGATCGCCGGCAGGCCCGGCCCCTCCCGCCAGCCGAAACAGCGCACCGGGAAGCCCAGCCTGCTCATCGACATCCAGAACAACATCAAAGCTCAGCAGAGCGCCGGCTACAAGCATTGGGCGACCATCGAGAACTTGAAGCGGGCGGCGGAAACGCTGAACTTCCTGACGGAGCATGGCATCGGAAGTTTGGAGGAGCTGTCCGAGCGGTGCGACGGGGCGGCGGCCGCCACCGCCAGGGTGAAGGCGGACCTCCGGGCGACGGAGAAGGAAATGGAGCGGCTGACCCTCACCATGAAGCACGCCGCCACCTACCGCCAGCTCCGGCCCCTGTATGAGGAATACCGCCAGTCCAGGGACAAGGAGAAATTCCTCCGGGGGCATGAGGGCGAGATCATCCTGTTCGAGGCGGCGGCAAGGGAGCTGAAACGCCTGGACGCCGTACCCCTGCCCGCCGCCAAGCGGCTCCGGGCCGAGATAGACGAGCTCACCGCCAGAAGAACCGCTCTGCAATCGGAGTATAAGAAAGCCCAGCGAGAGGAGCGGGAGTACGACACCCTCAACCAAAACGTCCGTATCTTACTGGAACGGTCAGAGGATGTTGTACTCCCGAAGGAAAGATCGAATGAACTTGAATAGACGGAATTAACCCAGCCGCCACTGAGCGTTCTCGCTCTGGAGCTCCACCATGTGGCGGTAGAGGCCGCCCTGCTCCATCAGTTCCGCCGGGGTGCCCTGCTGGGCCACATGGCCGTTTTCCAGCACCACGATGTGGTCGGCTCCTGCCACGGTGCGCATCCGGTGGGCGATGACCAGCACTGTCTTGCCCTGAAGCAGACGGGAGAGGGCGGTCTGGACGGCGCTTTCGTTCTCCACGTCCAGGCTGGCGGTGGCCTCATCCAGCAGCACCACCGGCGCGTCCTTCAACAGGGCCCGGGCGATGGAGATCCGCTGCCGCTCCCCGCCGGAGAGGGTGGAACCGTTCTCCCCGATCACCGTCTGATAGCCCTGGGGCAGCTTGCGGATGAACTCGTCGCACTGGGCGGCCTTGGCGGCTTCCAGCACCTCCTCATCGGTGGCGCCCCGGCGGCCCAGGCGGATATTCTCCATCACCGTGTCCCGAAACAGCACCACGTCCTGGAACACCATGGAGTAGGAGCGCAGGAGGGCCTCCGGGTCCACCGTGGACACGTCCGTCCCGCCCAGGGACACCTTCCCGCCGGTGACATCCCAAAACCGGGCGGCCAGCTTGCAGGCGGTAGACTTCCCGCCGCCGGAGGGTCCGATAAGGGCGGTGACTTCCCCCTGGCGGGCGGTGAAGCTCACATCCTCCAGCACCCCTGCACCCTCCCGGTAGGCAAAGGAGACATGGTCAAAGGTGATGTCGTAGCGGTTGGGGCAGAAATCCTCCGTTCCCGTCTGAACCGGCTGCTCCAGAATGGAGCGCATCCGTTCAATCTGCAGCTTGGTGTTGAAGGTAGCGGCGATATTCTGGAGCACCACCCCCAGGGGATCATACAGCCGGGCGGCAGCAAAGAGGAAGCCCAGGAAATAGAGGAAGGGGAGCTCCCCGGCCAGTAGCAGCGCCCCGCCGGTGAGCACCGTGGTGGCAAGCCCCAGCCGCAGGAAGGCCTGGGCGGAGCAGACGAACACGCCGGTGGCCAGCTCGGAGCGGATGGAGCTGCCCTCCATGGCGGCCAGCTTTGCCTCCAGGCCGTCAAGGTACCGCTCCTGCCGGTGGCAGGCCTTGATGTCCCGGATGGTCTCCAGCCCCTCCTGGATGCAGTCGGCCACCGCCCGCTTGTTCAGGATATTTTTCGTTCCGAAGGCGTCCTGGATCTTCTTACTTCCCGCTGTCAGCGCCACCGCCACGGGCACCACCCACAGCACAGCCAGGGCCATGCGCCAGTCACAGGCGAACATGCACACCCCGATCACCAGTGTGGAACCGACGGAGGCGAACAGCTGGGGCACATAGTGGGAGAACATCTGGTCCAGGCTGGAGCAGTCGGCAATCATGGTGGAGGTCAGGTCGCTGAGATCCCGGTTGCCGAAGAAGGACAGGGGCAGCCTGCGCAGGGTCTCCGCCAGGCTCACCCGGCGGTTGGCGCTCTCCCGGTAGGTGGCGATGTAGAGGGAGGCGTACTGAAACCAGTGGAGGACGAACAGCAGGATCAGTACCACCAGGGCAAAGCCCACATAGATCCAGAACCCGTCCATGGGACTGCCGCCGCCCTCCAGGCAACCCAGAAGATGCTGAACCGTGAACAGTACCGCCCCCACGGGGAACATGAGGGCCAGATTGCACACAAAGCACCAAATCACGGCCTTCACCAGGTCTCTGGCACCCTTCTCGCTGAGGGCGAAGATATGTTGTAATTTCTTTATCATACCGCTGCCTCCTTTCCAACCTTCCACTTTGCGCTACGCTGATAGTCCGCCCACATGGCGGCGTAGACGCCGTTTCTTTCCAGCAGGGCGCTGTGGCTGCCCTGCTCCGCAATCTTTCCCTCGCTGAGGACGATGATGTTGTCCGCGTTCTGCACCGTGGACAGCCGGTGGGCGATCATCAGCACCGTCTTGTTCCGGGTCAGGGTCTCAAAGGCCTTTTGAATCTGATGCTCGTTCTCCGGGTCGGCAAAGGCGGTGGCCTCGTCCAGTACCACGATGGGGGCGTCCTTCAAAATGGCCCGGGCCAGGGCGATGCGTTGCTGCTCCCCGCCAGAGAGATAGACGCCCTTTGCGCCCACCACCGTGTCCAGCCCCTGGGGCAGTTTTTCCAGGATGTCATCGCACTGGGCGGCATGTGCGGCGGCAAGCACCTCCTCCCGGGATGCATCCGGCCGGGCAGCCCGGATATTCTCCAGCAAGCTCTCTTTGAACAGCCGGGTATCCTGGAACACAAAGGCCACCTGCCCCATGAGAGCGGTGCTGTCCAGCTCCCGCACGTCCGCGCCACCCACGGTGACGTTGCCGCTGTCCACATCCCAGAACCGGGGAATCAGGCTGGCGGCGGTGGTCTTTCCCCCGCCGGATGGACCCACCAAAGCCACCACCTGGCCGGGCTGGACGGAAAAGCTCACATCCTCCAGCGCGGGCCGGTCGGCGCCGGGGTAGGTGAAGGTCACGTGTGCAAAGACCACGGCGTCGCCAGCCGGCTTCTTTTGTACCTTCGATTCCTCCATGGGCTTCTGGCTCAGGATCTCGTCCAGGCGTCCGATGGCCTCGTCGGCCTCCATCACCGCCTCGCTCATATACATGATGCGGTTGATCATCTGACCGCAGGCAGGGGCGAACAGGGCGTAGAAGATCAGGTTCACCAGCGCGGTACGCACATCCCCGCCGGAGGCGATGAGCAGCGCCGCCGGGATCAGCAGGGCGAAGGCCCCGTTGATGAAGGTAAGGAAACAGGTCTGGCCCGTCCGGCAGCTCATGGCGTACTGACTGGCCAAGTCGCTGTAATCCTGGATGGCGGCGTAGAAAGCCTTGAAGGAGTAGACCGTCTGCTGGAACATCTTCACCACCGGGATGCCCCGGACATACTCTACCGCCTCGCCGCTCATGCGCTCGATCTCCTGTTGATAGCGGTGGAAAAAGCCGGCGTTCTTGCCGCCCATCATCATGCACATGGAGAGCAGCGCCAGCACCATGGTGAGCAGACACAGCAGACCCATCCGCCAGTCAAAGAGGAACAGTACCACGATGGCGGCGATAGGCGTCACTGCCGTGGCGGCCAGGTCGGGGAGCTTGTGGGCAAGCAGGTCCTCGGTGAGCCCGGCGTTGTCGTCAATGAGCTTGCGCAGCCGCCCCGACTGGTTCCCGGCAAAAAAGCCCAGGGGGAGTTTCAGCACATGGGTCATGGCGGCGCGCCGGATGTTCCGAGCGGTGCGGAAGGCCGCGATATGGGTGGACATGAGGGCGGCAAAGTACAGCAGGATGCTGCCAACGGCAGTCCACACTGCCATCCAGCCCCAGAGTCCCAGGTTCCCGGCCCCGTCCAGGCCGGGCCAAGTGGACAACACGCTTCTGGCCACCAGCCAGACACACAGATACGGCGCCAGCCCCAGCACCGCCGACAGGGCGGACAGGATACAGCCCAGGATCGTCAGGTTCTTGTGCCCGCCCGCATAGCCCAAGATGCGGGTCAGGCTGCTTGGTTTCTTTTGCTTCAAAGTGATCCCTCCTTGTTAAAATAGTTAGTCAAAGCTAACCTATATTCAAAAAAGATAGGGGTTAAGCCCCCATCAATTTCAGCCATCCGGCGGTATAGAAATCGCGGAGTTGATCCACGTCCCGCAGCGCCTGCTCCCGGGGCATATCGTGGATCACGATCTCAAAAATGCCACTCATCATCCCGCTGGCGATGATGTGACACAGAGACTGGCTCAGTTCCGGAATGTCCCGGCCCAGACGGCGGAGCACCTCCATGTATTGGAGGGTGTACTCTACCTCCACCTCCACCATGCTGTGGACGAAGTGCTCATAGCTGGTACCCTCTGCGCGGGTGAGGAGCAGCTTCACCGGCTCCCGGTGCTGGCAGATGTAGTCCACCATCCAGTGGACGCAGTTGCTGGATTCCTCCCCCATGTGATCTGGCTGCTGCTCCTCAGGCAGTTCGGCAAAGGAGGTCTGGGCCTCCATGAACCGCCCCATCAAAGCGGCCGCGTGCGGCTCCACGATGGAGGCAAAGAGCGCCTCCTTGCTGGAGAAGTAGCCGTAGAAGGCCCCGGTGGTTACCCCGGCGTTCTTTACGATCTGCCGCAGAGAAGCCCCTTGAAAGCCCTTGTCCAGAAATTCGGCCATGGCCGCCTCTTGGATTTTTTTCAGCGTGACATTAGACTTTTCTTCCATAGGCGCTCTCCTTATAACAGTGTTATATAACACCGTTATAATACGACGGAAGCGGCAGTTTGTCAAGTGGAATACGAAAAAAAGCCCGGCGCATACGCGCCGGACTCTGTCAGGAAACTTAATCTTGCTTTTTCTGGGGCAGGGCAGTCATACTGTGGAGGCTTACGCCAAGAGTAGACAGGTTGTGGAGCATGGCGGAGGTGGTTGGAGGCAGAATGCCCGTCACGCCAAGACCGATGAGCGCCCCGTTGAACCCGATGACAAAGCGGTAGTTATTCCGGATGCGGCGCATCAGGGCCATGGCCAGCTGCCGCAGGCGCACCAGCTCCCACAGGCTGTCGGCGGCAATGGTGATGTCGGCGATCTCCCTGGCGATGGCCGCACCGTCGCTGATGGCGATGCCGGCATCCGCCTCGGAGAGGGCCGGAGAGTCGTTGATGCCGTCTCCCACCATAAGGACAGTATGCCCTTCCTTCCGCAAAGCGGCCACATACTCCGCCTTGTCCGCCGGCAGCACCCCGGCCCGAAAGGCATCCACCCCGAGCTGTTCCGCGATGGCAGCGGCGGTGCGGGGGCTGTCCCCGGTGAGCATGACGGCATTCCGCACCCCCAGGACCCGCAGGGCGGAGAGCACCTCCCGTGCCTCCTCCCGCAGAGGATCGGAGATGCAGATCACGGCGGAGAGCACCCCATTGATGGCAAGATAGAGCTGGGAATACTCCGGGGGCAGCGCGTCGAACTTGGCCCGCTCCTCCTCCGGGATCACGCACTTCTCATCCTCGAAGATGAAGTGGGCGCTGCCGATGCGCACCTGCTCCCCATCCACTGAACTGGCAATGCCGTGGGCCACCAGGTACTCCACCTTGGCGTGGCGCTCCTCGTGGTGCAAGCCCCGGCGTTTGGCCTCCTCCACTACGGCGTTGGCCATGGAGTGGGGGAAGTGCTCCTCCAAACAGGCGGCCAGACGGAGCATTTCATTCTCTATCTTTCCGTTGAAGGTAAAAATCTTTGCCACCCGGGGGCAGGCGTGGGTGAGGGTTCCGGTCTTGTCAAAGACGATGGTATCCGCTTTCGCCACCGCCTCCAGGAATTTTCCGCCCTTGACGGTGATGTGCTCCCGTCCCGCTTCTCGCATGGCGGAGAGCACCGCCAGGGGCATGGCCAGCTTTAGGGCGCAGGAGAAGTCCACCATAAGTACCGACAAGGCCCGGGTCACGTTCCGGGTGAGGGCAAGGCTCACCAGGCTGCCGGCAAAGGTATAGGGCACCAGTTTGTCCGCCAAGTTGGACGCTTTGGCTTCGGCGGCAGACTTCATCTGCTCAGACCGCTGGATCATCTCCACAATCTGGTCATAGCGGCTCTGGCCGGTGGCCTGCTTCACCTCCAGGACACACTCTCCCTCCTCCACTACGGTGCCGGCGTACACCGCGCCGCCGCGCCGCTTGGCCACGGGGACGGACTCGCCGGTGAGGGACGCCTGGTTGACGGTGATCTCCCCCTCCTCCACCACGCCGTCCAGGGGGATGACGCTTCCGGCTCGAACCACGACCCAGTCGCCGGGTCTGATCTGGCCGATGGAGGTGAGCACTTCACCAGCCTCGGTTTTCAGCCACACCCGATCCACATGGAGAGACAGGCTCTCTGCCAGGTCGGCTACGGATTTCTTCCGAGTCCAATCCTCCAGCAGTTCACCGATCTCCAATAAAAACATGACAGTGCCGGCAGTACCGAAGTCCCTGCGGCAGACGGAGATCCCGATGGACAACGCATCCAGCATCTCCACCTTGATCTGACGATGTCCCAGGCAGCGCAGACCTCTGTGCAGAAAGGGGATCATGTGCCAGACAATCCGGGCGATCCGCAGCGGGGCGGGCAAAAACAGGGTAGTGGCTGCTTTCACCGCCACCTTGCCCACCAGTTTCTCCTGGAACTCTCGGTTCAAAGTCCGGGTGCTGTGGCCGGGCAGGGTGACGGATGACTCCGCCCCGGCCCAAGTGAACGCACCGAGGGCGGAGAGGACGGCTTCCCGGTCTCCCGTATAGGTTACGATGACGCAGCAGGTGCGCTCATGGACCACGGCCTCCCGGGTCCAGGGCTGTCCCTTCAGCCAGGTTTCCAGCAGATCCGCCTGGCGAATGGATATATTTTTTTGGCGGAGCCGCAGACGCATCCGCCCCCGGCTCTCATGTACGATGGTTGCTTGCATACTAAATCTCTCCTCATGGAAAAAAGGGAGCCGTTTTCCGGCTCCCTTCCGCAATTTTCAGGCTTCCTGATCCTCCACCTGGGTCTCAGCTTCCTTGGCGGCTCGGGTCTCGTTGATGTCCTTTGCAGAGGCCAGGATGTCGGCGGCGTTCTCCTGCACACAGGTCACAGTTTCCATCACGCTATCCTTCATCCGCAGGCCGGCGGCGGTAATGTGAGTATAAGCTTTCTTGGCGTCTTTGCTGGTGAGCAGCTTCACGCCGACGGAGCCGAACAGAGTGCCGCCCACGAAGCAGGCCAGTCTGACATAGTGTTTCATCATGGAAATCTTTCCTTTCTGCTTTATTTGTGTTTGTAGCCCGTAATCATCACCATGACCATGCAAATCACGGCGCCCCAGGCCCAGAAGCGATGTTGTTTCATTGAAATCTCCTCCTGTCCGGAAACAAGCTTTTTTATGTATCTGAGTATTATAAAGGATAAACAATGCTGTGTCTCACCGAATCAGACGATGTTATGCCGGTTCAGACATTTTTCGATACATGGTTGGAGACATGCCATACTGCCGCCGAAAAGCGGCGGAGAACTGGCTGGCGCTGCTGTATCCCACTGACTGGGCTACCCCCAGCACGCTAAGAGAGGAGTCCCGCAGCAACTCCGCCGCACGCTCCATCCTCCGCTGCTGCAGCCAGGTGTGGACCGGCAGTCCGTACAGGCGACGGAACCCCTCCTTGAATGTAGTTGCAGAGAGGCAGGCACGGCGGCTCAAAGTTGATATGGAGAGGGGTTCGTCCAGATTCTCCTCCATATATCGGCGGGTTTCTGCCAAGGTCCGGATCATCTCCTGATCCAGCACCGGGACCATTTCCGCCGCTGGTTCCCCCTGGGCAGAGAGCAGATACAACAGTTCCACCGACTTCCACACGCACCAGCGTGCCCGCTCGCTCTGGGGCAAACGATCCAGGTCAGCGAAGGCCGCCTGGCTCCAGCGAGAGGGCCCCTCCACAGCGCAGCCGCCCCGGCTGACCATCCACCGCCGTACTTGATCCGTGTTCAAAGTCAAACCGCCCAGCAGGTCACAAATGGCTTTTAGACTCGCCCGGGCGCCCCGAGCGTCCACCGCCACCAGCACACCCTTTAAGCCGGTCTCCACTCTGGTATCGGTCAGATCAGAGATGTCGGTGAGGAGAAGCACCTGCCGGGTACCTAACCTCAGAGCCGAACCATCCCGCCGGGTCAGAGTCACCATCCCGGCCAGGCAGAACAATACCTCAAAGTGCAGAGGTTCCAACCGGAGGGGCAGAGGGAATGACCTCTCGCACAGGGAGAACAGGCAGGCTCGCGCACCAGGCATCACTTGTGTCCATTCCCCCTGTTTTGACAAAAATTCTGCCAGCATCCGCTTGCCTCCTCTCCATTGATCTGTGTCTCAGATACTTATCGGCCAAACAGCCCTTTCTTGTGCCAGGATTCCTTCCGAATCTCTCCCACATCATAGCCAGTGGCGGAAATAGCCGCCCGTAAAGTCTCTTGATCCAGTTCCATTTCCGTGATTACCACAGTCTCTTTTTTACTCCGAGATGAAGTGACCTTCTTCACCGGAAATGCTTTCCGCACCGCATCGTTCATATGGCTCTCGCACATACCGCACATCATGCCGTCTACTTGGATTGTGTATTTCCACATCTTCTGTCCCTCCATTCTTCTTAAAGTCCGTTTCGCTGGTTCCAGCATATACGGTACACTTCATCAGAAGCATTCCAATGGTTGAATAGTAAGTCAAATGCTGTACTCAGCCGCACCATTTGCCGCTTTTTATGAGATGCCACTCGGTTCTTCATTTTCCAAAAGGCTGCTGTTTTCCCGCATCGCCAGAACGCAGAGCCAATGCTTTTTTGCATTCCGATTTACGAT
>OLIV01001453.1_pt1 | contig 11501 bp, 8 predicted proteins | sample 1601411 | NCBI WGS metagenome assembly OLIV01 (sample SAMN03922450, study PRJEB24848) | human gut metagenome | isolation source: stool sample | host: Homo sapiens | place: Germany | collected 2009-11 | reverse complement strand
AGTTACAAACTGTAAGAGAATTAAGTCTTAAATTTATTTAGTGGACACTAGTGATTGAAAATTATGGTGATGGACCTAAGAAGAAGGGTGAAAAGGCAAAGGCAGAAGAGAAATTCCGTCCGTTGCCGGAATCTCTTGCTAATCCTCAGGGGTTAATGGTGCTCTCCAGTTTGGCGATACATGGCTTTCTTGATGAGCATTTCCAGCCTAAGGGACTCTCTGTAGCTAAAACTGCAGTTCTCGCATTCCAGATTTCTACCAAACTCGGCATACAGAATGTATGGGTAGTGTTCGGTACCTTTTGGAATATTGACAAGGAGAATCTTCGCTCTGCCTATAATAAAGGGATGGACCAGCAACAGATGTCTGGATTTATCGGAGAAACTGCAAAATCGATAAATATCTGTTAGCTAGTCTGTTATATAACGTGAATGACGTTTCATAAATTAATTCGTACCTGGTACGCGTACCAGGTACGTACCAGGTAGGTTTCAGCATCTTGTTGTACCTTTGCCCCCGGAATTCAGAACCGATATGGTCTGGGTTTCGGGGGCTTTTGTGTATAGGCACATCAACCGTTGTGGGAGCGCCCAACTGTTTTAAAAAGGAATTTATAAGATGAAAGCAATGAAACCTTTTTATTTTACTCATCCGCAGTACGGAAAACTGAGGGTGGTGGTGATTGACGGGAAAATCTATTACTGTCTGATGGACGTGAAGAACATCTTCAAGAAGTCGGTTCAGAAGCTCTATGAGACGATTGCTGACTCGGAGGGGGAACTGAAAAATCTGAACATCGTAATGATGAAGGATATGAAAATCAAGTATAACCTCTTCTTCGAGAACCAGGAAATGGGGAAGGAAGAAGCGGAGGCTGAGAACGTGAATGCGGATATCAACTTCTGCGATGAACAGCTGGTGAAGGACCTTGTAGACAAGGATGTTGCCGCCGAGAAGATTGCGGCAAAATGGGTAATAGGGTTCGTCAAGAGCAGACTGAATGATGCCGAGAATGCTTCGCTTTTCGAGGCGAACGGGGTTGACGAGATTTCTGATAACTCGCTGATTCTGCCTATCAATGTAAGCTATGGCTCAGGGTATATCATGATTAACAGCGAAGTGTTCGATTAATAAAAGTATGGAGGTAAAATGGAGACAGTACATGTAGTGGCAATTAATCCTTATCGTAAGGGAAATAAAGGGAAAGTTTTTTCTTACAATGTCGATACTTATGATAAGGTCATCGGGTCGGAGGAAATCAAGAAGATGATTCAGCAGATTCGGGGTGAATTGCCGATTGACGGAGTGGATTTGAACGATGCGCAGGCGGTGAAGAAGGCGCAGGAGAGGCTCAAGAGCGAGCTGCCTTTCTTCTGTCCGCATTACGGCATGTTCAAGAATAATGTGCGCAGACAGGAGAATGCGATGCCGGAAAGTTTTCTCTTCCAGACGATTATCGATGTGGATGATAAGGAGTATGTGGAGAAGGCTATCGAAAAGGCGCGCGAGCTGAACTGCTCTTCGGGGATATGGAACGGCTCGTTGCTGCATCTCTGTTATAGCGCTCGCAAAAAGCTGCATATCGGGATTAGAATGCCGATTGGGATGACCATCGAAGAGACGCAGAAGGCGTATTGTGAGGCGCTCGGTGTACCTTATGATGAAAGCTGCATCACACCTGAGAGGATGATTTTCCTGACGGATAAGGACTCGGAAATCTACCGGTCTAAAATGTGGTGCGCGGTGCTGCCGGAGAGCGAAATACAGGCTCGCAGAAAGGCTTTTCTGGACCGTGGACTGACGGTTGACGGAAGGGGAGATGCAAAAGTTAATAGTTTACAGTTTATAGTTAATAGCAATAGTAATGACAAAGTTCAAAACAATAGACTTTCGGGCAATTATGGCGATTATGCTGCTCCTGCTGGCACTGCTGTTCAGCCTGCCCAATCTGGTAATAGCAATCATGCTGATGATTCTCATTTCGGGAATCCTGGAGGCAATTATGGCACTGGTGAACTGGGAGAGGCCAGTGAGAAGAATCTGATAGCCTTTGATCTGTTTCAGGAATCAGCGGGACTGAAGGGGATGACGATTGATTCCGTAGGATCAAGACATTCCTCCCTGCTGGCCATCATGAGTGCTGGCGCTTCGAGGGTGATGAGCGAGGAGGAACTGATGAAGGTGGTGGCTGAGAAGATGCCGAACTATTATCAGGAGCCGGATTGCCACCAACTTATCCATGATTTCTATGCGAAATATGGTGACAGTTCGAAACCTTTCTCACGTGATGTTATCCGCATCAATGCCACCGCAGAACAGGCCAGCCGGCAAGTTAATAGTTTACAGTTAAAAGTTAATAGCCCTAACGCAAATCATGCAGTTCAAGGTTCATATCTCCAGGTTCAAAGTACCGAGGAGGATTATCCGGAACCGCCAGCGATGCCGGAGAAACTGCCGAAGCTGGTGGAACTGCTGATATCTCGGACACCGGAGGTTTATAAGCCGGCAGTGGCGCAAGCTATCTTCCCTCCGCTCGCTACGCATCTCTGGCAGACGAGCTTCCGATATATTGATAATGTAGTGCATGAGGCTACGCTTTCTACTTGCTTGCTGGCTGGTACGGGTGCAGGTAAATCGTCTGTGGATAAGCCGATTAGATATATTATGGAGGATATCAGAAAGCGGGATGCGGAGAATCTGAAACGTGAGAAGGAATGGAAGGAGGAAGTGACGCGCAAGGGTGCCAACAAGGATAAGCGCAAACGACCGGATAATCTCGTTATACAGGAGATTGATGCTGATATGACCAGTCCGGCATTCGTGATGCGAACCGCTGAGGCGCAGGGACGATTTCTCTATACTTCGCTTAACGAGCTGGACCAGTTTGATGCTCTCCGGGGTAGCGGTAACCAGCAGTTCCGCATCATGTGCCTCGCCTTTGATCCATTCAACCTCTTTGGCCAACAGCGCGTGGGCGTTCAATCTGTGACAGAAAGGGTAACGATAAGGTTCAACTGGAATGCATCTACCACCATCCAAAAGGGGCAGCGTTACTTCTCAAAAGTTTTGACAGACGGTCCGATAAGCCGTATCAATTTCTGTACCATTCCGGAGCGTGAAATCGGTGATGAAATGCCTGTTTACGGCGATTACAATGATGCTTACCGTGAGGCGCTGAAGCCTTATATCGAGAATCTGAACAACGCCAGGGGACTGATTGACTGTCCTGAGGCATTCCAGCTTGCCCTTAAACTGAAGGATGAGAATGCGGAATTTTCACGCCTCTCTCAGGACCGGGTTTACGAGAACCTTTCTTTCCGTGCCAATGTCATCGCCTACCTGAAGGCGTGTGTGCTGTATGTGGCGAACGGTTGCAAATGGGAGCCGGAGATTGACGAGTTCATCCGCTGGAGCGAGCGTTACGACCTCTACTGCAAGATGCGTTTCTTCGGTGACGCCATCAAGAGGGCTAATGATACAGGTGAGAAGTCGAGCAAGCGAGGACCTTCCAACATGCTGATGCAGTTGCCGGATGAGTTTACTTACCAGCAGGTGATAGACTTGCGTGTAGCAAACGGGATGAGTCAGAAAGGTACTTCCAAGATGTTGGGAAACTGGAAGGATCGTCATTACATCAGGGCTAAGGAGAACGACTCAGTTCCTCAATTCCTCAGTTCCTCAGTTTTTATTAAACTTAAATTCCGAAAGGAGAATTCATAACGTATGGAAATAGTAGTAAAAAGAATAGCAAAAAAGAAGACTTATACGATAGGTCATCTTTATATCCTGAGCGATAAGGATGTGAAACGTACTTGGCGTTCGGGGGTAAAAATAGGCGACAAGCGTATCTTTGAGCACAGCTTCGATAAGGCGAAGTTGGACAAGGAGCATTACTTCTGTGATACCCTGGAGCCTACGTGGAGAAACCTTCTGGGTGTCGAACTGAAACCGGAAGAGGAGGATGGTAGATATAGTAGGGTATCGGGTAAGAAAGCCCGCAAGATACCGGGTCATACGGCGATACCGGAAGGCTCGTATCCTGTTGTTATCTCGAAATCGCCAAGGTTTAAGAAGTGGCTTCCGCTGGTGCAGGGTGTTCCTGATTTTGAGGGCATCCGCATTCATGCCGGTAATTATCCTGATGATACGCAGGGCTGCATTCTGGTAGGTGAAAATAAATTACAGGGTGCCGTCTTTAATTCCCGCATCTGGTTGCATCGGCTCATGAATGCCATTACCGCAGCAAGAGAAAGAGAGGAGAGCGTTTGGATTACCGTTTTGTAATGTTGAATGTTGAGTGTTGAATGTTGATTTTTGAATGTTGAGTGTTGAATGTTGAATTTTTAGTTATTAATTTTTAAAAACAGATTATTATGGTAAAGTCAGTTAATACAAATAAAGTAGAAATGGATAAGAAGGCAGCAATTGCTGTCGTGTTTGAAAACCCTGAATTCGGTAAGATTCGTACCTTGACCGATGAAAACGGAGAACCGCAGTTCTGCGCAAAGGATGTCTGTGATGTGCTGGGGTATAAAAGAGCAAGATGCGCTGTAGCTCAGCTAGTTAACCCACTTGACGCTGTAAAACACAGCGTCAAGGTATCGGGAAGCCTGCGTAAGGATGGAACCCCATCAAAACGCCGCCAGCAGATGATCTTCGTTAACGAGAGCGGTTTCTATGCTTTGGTTCTCGGCTCTAAGCTTTCTACTGCCGTGAAGTTCAAGAACTGGGTTACTGCCGAGGTTTCCTAGAAGTTAACTCCAAAATTGAGCTGGAGGGCTCCATTGCGCGATTTGTCGAAACTGTCGTGGCAGATGTTGGCAAGACCGATGTCGTAGGTGAGATCGGCATAGAACATGTCGTAGCCGATGCCGCAGCCGATGCGGATACCACCATCAAGGCGGCGGAAGTTTGCATCCTTGAATGAACTCTCTGCTTCACGCTCGGCAAAGTTCTTGATCTTGCCTCCTACACCAACGGCAAAATAGCCGCCTACCTGAGGCTGGATGGAGAAGTGGTCGTCTACTTCGTACTTGTACTTCAGTACGGCTGGAATCTCAAGATAGTTGAGGTCGTAGGTCATCTTCTTGCCTTCAGGAAGATCCTTCTTGCCACCTTTCTCTATATATGAAAGTCCGGTTTCGAGATAGAGTGGGGCGCTGTCGGTCAATGGGATGCCGGCTACTACGCCCACATTCAGGCCGGTCTGCCAGTCGCCACCATCCAGACGGGAATCGTCGGAATTGACAAAGGTGAAGGCAGAACCGATGCGGAATCCGTAATACGGACTGCCGTAGTTGTGGTTGTAACGGTAGTCGAGACGGTCTGTCCTGCTGTTGTAATATCTGCTGTCACGATAATTCTGTGCTGCTGCCGGCATCAGAGCCAGGAGCAATGCCATCATGATGAATGCTAATCTTTTCATAATTCTTATTCTTTTATTCATTAATATATACTATTTGAAGAAACTTGTTTTATGGTGCAAAGGTAGGGATAAAAACCGAAACGGCAGCGAGTGTTTCCCTAAATGATAGAGGGGAACCCCTATTTCTGACCTAATACAACTTTCTCAACAAAAAAAATATAAATTTTTGCTATATTTTTTTGTTTTGTCTCCAATTTGTGCTATCTTTGCCTTCAAATTATAAACGTTTATATAGAAATATGAAATTTTTGAAGAAGTATCTACTGGATATTCTGGTAGTTATTGCATTTGCAATCATCTCCTTCGTCTACTTTATGCCTGCCGATATGGACGGACGAATCCTCTTCCGACATGATGCAGCGGCAGGAAAGGGACTGGGACATGAAAAGGAACTCTTCCAGCAGCAGACGGGAGAGACTACACGATGGACGAACTCGGTGTTTGGCGGTATGCCTACCTATCAGATGTCGCCTTCGTATGACAGTAATCAGGTGCTCAGCCAGATTGTGAAGGCATATCATCTGTGGTTGCCAGACTATGTTTGGTATGTCTTTGTATACCTCCTGGGCTTCTATATCATGCTGCGTGCCTTCAACTTCAGACAGTCGCTGGCGGCGCTGGGAAGTATCATCTGGGCATTTTCGTCCTACTTTTTCATCATCATCGCTGCCGGACATATCTGGAAGGTATGGGCGCTGGCTTATCTGCCTCCGATGATTGCGGGCGTGGTGCTTGCCTATCGGGGCAAGTATCTCAAGGGACTGCTCCTTACTGCCATCTTCTCGGCTTTCGAGGTGCAGGCTAACCACGTGCAGATGACTTATTACTACCTCTTTATCATCCTCTTCATGGTGATTGCCTTCCTGGTAGATGCCATCAAGAAAGGTGAACTCGCACGCTTCGGAAAGGCTACGGCGGTATGCGTGGTGGGTGCCCTCATCGGTATCTCACTCAACCTCTCGAACCTTTATCATACTTGGCAGTACGGTCAGGAAACTATGCGAGGAAAGAGTGAACTTGTAAAGAAAAATGCGGCTAACCAGACCAGCAGCGGTCTGGATAGAGACTATATCACACAGTGGAGCTACGGTATCGACGAAACCTGGACGCTGATGATTCCGGATGCCAAGGGCGGTGCCTCCGTTCCGCTGGCGCAGAACCAGCAGGCGATGGAGAAGGCGGATCCTAACTTCGTGCAGATTTACCAGCAGCTGGGACAGTACTGGGGCAACCAGCCGGGAACGAGCGGACCGGTATATGTAGGTGCCTTCGTCTGCATGCTCTTTATCCTCGGTCTTTTTATCGTGAAGGGTCCGATGAAGTGGGCGCTGCTCGCTGCCACCATCCTGAGCATCCTGCTCGCCTGGGGTAGAAACTTCATGCCGTTTACCAATTTCTTCCTCGATTATGTGCCGATGTATGCCAAGTTCCGAACGGTGGCATCTATCCTGGTCATCGCAGAATTCACCATCCCGCTCCTGGCGATGATGGCGCTGAAGAAGATTGTGGATGAGCCGGAGATTCTGACAGAGAAGATAAAATATGTATATGCCAGTTTCGGTCTGACAGCAGGCTTCTGTCTGCTCTTTGCCATCATGCCGGGCGTATTCTTCCCAGATTTCGTATCGGTACAGGAGACACAGGCGCTGCAGCAGTTGCCTCAGGAGTATATCTCTCCAATCATGAGCAATCTGACAGATATCCGCAAGGGCATCTTCACATCCGACTGCTGGCGTTCGTTCTGGATTATCCTCATCGGTTCGGCACTGCTGATGCTCTTCAAGATGAAGAAGCTGGGCAAGGAATATATGATTGCCGGTATCGCCGTGCTCTGTCTGGTGGATATGTGGATGGTGAACAAGCGCTATCTCTACGATGATATGTTCGTGGACAAGGCGCAGCGCGATACACCGCAGCAGATGACCGAGACCGACAAGATTATCTGCCGTGACAAGGCACTCGACTACCGTGTGCTGAATCTGGCATCGAATACATTCAATGAGAACGAGACCTCTTACTACCACAAGAGCATCGGCGGTTATCATCCAGCCAAGCTCCGTCGCTACCAGGAGATGATTGATGCACATATCGCTCCTGAAATGCAGAAGACGATGCAGGCGGTAGCTGCTGCGGGCGGCGATATGACCAAGGTGAACGGCGACAGTATCTATCCGGTATTGAACATGCTGAATACCAAATACTTCATCATGCCGCTGCAGGGCGGACAGACCGTTCCGGTTCAGAATCCGTATGCCTACGGCAATGCATGGTTCGTAGACGAGGTGAAGTATGTGAACAATGCCAACGAGGAAATCGATGGCGTGGGCAAGGTGAACCTCCGACACGTGGCTGTGGCTGATGCCAAATTCAAGGAACAGCTGGCGCAGAGCGTGAAGCAGGATGATACTTCAGTGGTGAAGATGACGCAGTATAAGCCGAACAACCTGACTTACGAGGTGAAGTCGAGCAAGGGCGGCGTGATCGTATTCTCTGAGATTTACTATCCGGGCTGGACGGCTACGGTAGACGGACAGCCGGCTGAGCTGGGCAGAGTGAACTATATTCTGCGTGCGTTGAACGTGAAAGCAGGCAGCCATAAGGTTGTGCTCGATTTCCATCCTCAGTCGCTCAAGAATACCGAGACGGTGGCTTACATCGGCTATGGCGTTCTGGCTCTCCTTATTATAATAGGTGTAGTGGTTGAGGTGAGAAAACGCAAGAAGGAATAGCGGGGATTGCAAATCCCCTTAGACAGATAGACTGATTGCAAATTCTAATGATGCGATTTAGAACAGAAATAGATATTCCGAAGGCCGACTTCGAGATAGGGGCGGCAGAGCGGATGCTCTTTGTGGGCAGTTGCTTTGCTGACAATCTGGGGCGGCGGTTTGTGGAGAACCGCTTCCGGGCTACGGTGAATCCCTTCGGGGTGATGTATAATCCGGCAAGCATTCTCCATACGGTAGAGAAATGTTCCGAGGTCCGTCCCCGTGTGGCTGTCTTTACGCTGGGTACCAACCATGTGTATATCCTGAAGGAGACGGGCGAGATAGTGGACAACTGCCAGAAGCGCCCGCAGCGCCTCTTCGAAGAGCGGGAACTGAGCGTGGACGAATGTGCCGGCTATCTGCAGAAGGCTATCAATCTGCTGAAATCGCAGACCGCAGCATCCGGTAGCAGTGAAGGCTCTCTGAAGGTAATCATCACGGTAAGCCCTATCCGCTATGCGAAATACGGCTATCACGGGAGTCAGCTTTCGAAGGCTACGCTCCTGCTGGCAGCCGATAAGCTGGTGAAGGAGAATCCGGGGGTGGTGAGCTATTTCCCGGCTTACGAGATTATGAACGATGAACTTCGTGACTACCGCTTCTACAAGGAAGACATGCTGCACCCGAGCGAACAGGCTGTGGAATATATCTGGGAGCGCTTCCGGGCAACTTACTTCGGCAAGGCAGCGGAGCAGTTTCTGGAAGACTGGCGGCCTATCCGCGAAGCACTCGGCCACAAGCCCTTCCATCCCGAGAGCGAGGAACACCAGAAGTTCATCGCCAGGACGGAAGAGAAGAAAAGACAATTTGAGGAGAAATATCATCTCTTATAAAATAAAGAATATTTAAATAACAAGACAATGACATATACTATTGAAAAGGTAACCACACTGATAGGTGCGCGTCGCTATGGAGACAATGATACCAACATCGGTTTTATCCTGACCGATAGTCGTTCACTTTGTTTCCCAGAGGAAACTCTGTTCTTTGCGCTCAAGTCTGAGCGTAATGATGGTCATAACTACATCCCTGAGTTGTATCGCAGAGGTGTGAAAAACTTTGTTGTAACGAATGTGCCTAAGGGCTATGCTTCTGATTATCCGGGAGCCAACTTCCTGAAGGTAGTAAACACGCTTGAGGCTCTCCAGCGTCTGGCTGAGCGCCACCGTGACGAGTTTAACATCCCTATCGTAGGCATCACGGGCTCAAACGGCAAGACCATGGTCAAGGAGTGGCTCTACCAGCTGCTCTCGCCAAGCATGTTTGTTACCCGCAGTCCGCGCAGTTACAACTCTCAGATAGGTGTGCCATTGTCGGTATGGCTGATGAACGAGCAGACCCAGGTGGGCGTTTTCGAGGCAGGTATCAGTATGCCTGGCGAAATGCTTGCCCTGCGTGACATCATCCAGCCAACCATCGCCGTACTGACCAATCTGGGTGCTGCGCATCAGGAGAACTTCTCTTCCATGGAGGAGAAATGCCGGGAGAAACTCATCCTCTTCCATGATGCAGAGACCGTAATCTATGATGGCGATGACGAGGTTATCAACAAGGTGATAGCCGAATATCCCGACTATAAAGGCGAGAAACTCTTCTGGTCGCTCAAGAACCCGGAGGCTCCTTTCTATGTAAAGAACATCGAGAAGCAGCAGAGCGTGAGCGTGATTACCTATATATATAAAGGTGAGGAAGACAGTTTCTCTATCCCGTTCATCGACGATGCATCTGTACAGAATGCCATCATCTCTGCCGTCGTAGCATCGAAACTCGGTCTTTCGGCTGAAGATATCGACAAGCGCATGACACAGCTCGAACCTGTGGCAATGAGACTGGAGGTGAAGGTAGGACAGCACGGATGTACGCTGATCAACGACAGCTACAACAGTGATATCAATTCGCTTGATATCGCCCTCGACTTCATGAACCGCCGTCCTGACCATCGCGGTCGTCGCCATACGCTGATATTGAGCGACATCTACCAGAGCGGTCAGGCACCGGAGGCTTTATATAAAGAAGTGAGCGATTTAGCCCGTAAACGTGGCGTGGTAAAGTTCATCGGTATCGGTCCTGAGCTCTGCAAGCAGCACGACGTGATTCAGATTTCAGAGAAGTTCTTCTTCCCGAATGTAGAGGAATTCATCGCCAGCGAGGTGTTTGCTTCCCTGCGCGATGAGGTGATTCTGCTGAAGGGCGCCCGTCAGTTTGGTTTCGACCAGCTCACCGAACTGCTGGTACAGAAAGTACACGAGACTACGCTGGAGGTGAATCTGAACGCCGTGGTAGCCAATCTGAACTACTACCGTGCGTTTATGAAGCCGGAAACCAAGCTGGTATGCATGATCAAGGCAGACGGCTACGGTGCAGGTGCCGTGGAGATAGCCAAGACCCTGCAGGACCATCGTGTAGACTATCTGGCTGTGGCTGTAGCCGATGAGGGCGTTACGCTGCGCAAGAACGGCATCACCAGCAATATCATGATCATGAATCCGGAGATGACCGCCTTCAAGACCATGTTCGATTACGACCTGGAGCCGGAGGTTTACTCTTTCCGTCTGCTCGATGCGCTCATCAAGGCAGCTGAGAAAGAGGGTGTAACCGGTTTCCCTGTCCATATCAAACTGGATACCGGTATGCACCGCATGGGCTTCGACCCTGAGAACGATATGGAGGAACTCATCGGCAAGCTGAAGCACCAGAATGCCATCATCCCACGTTCTGTGTTCTCTCACTTCGTGGGCAGTGATGACGACAGTTTCGATGATTTCTCAGCTCATCAGTTTGAACTCTTCGACAAGGGCAGCAAGCAGTTGCAGGCAGCCTTCGACCATAAGATATTGCGCCATATCTGCAATTCGGCAGGTATCGAGCACTTCCCGGAGCGCCAGCTGGATATGTGCCGTCTGGGACTCGGACTCTACGGTATCAATTCGCGCAACAACAAGACCATCAACTGCGTGAGCACCCTGAAGACAACCATTCTGCAGATGCACAACGTGAAGGCAGGTGACAGTGTGGGCTACAGCCGCAAGACAATTCTCGACAGAGACAGCGTCATCGCAGCCATCCCTATCGGATATGCTGACGGACTGAACCGCCGTCTGGGTAACCGGCATGCCTACTGTCTGGTGAACGGCCAGAAGGCAGATTATGTGGGCAACATCTGTATGGATGTGGCTATGATAGACGTGACCGACATCGCATGCAAGGAAGGAGATTCGGTAGAAATCTTCGGCGAGCATCTGCCTGTCCAGACACTGAGCGACATCCTCGAGACCATCCCTTACGAGGTGCTGACCACCATCAGCAAC
>OLIV01001434.1_pt1 | contig 11635 bp, 5 predicted proteins | sample 1601411 | NCBI WGS metagenome assembly OLIV01 (sample SAMN03922450, study PRJEB24848) | human gut metagenome | isolation source: stool sample | host: Homo sapiens | place: Germany | collected 2009-11 | reverse complement strand
ATATATAACAATTTAAAACAACTTTGAACTATAAGGGCTATATACCCCTTAGGAAAAAACTGAGGAACTGAGGAACTGAGTCAATGATAGAGACTTAGAATCTTACTCTTGATACTGTTGAATAGGTGCTTATATTAAAAGTTAAGTATCAGATTATCAGATAAATAAAACACTTGACCCCCTGAAATAAGGGGTCAAGTGTTTATTGTGATACCCATACGTCGTGAAACACGACGTATGGGTATGAAAAGAATTTCGTTACATTGAACTTTCAAATCGTAACTTGATGAAATCTGGCTGATTTTACATCTCAACCACTACTTCATGCTTGCCTTCAGAGCAAGGAATGATGGTGCCTGAGATAGGAGTGCCATCCACTGTAATCTGCTTCACACCCTTCTGGTTTCCGCTAGGATTCTTTACTGTGATATGGTATTCGCCACCACGGAACTTGCGGGTTACCTCATACTCCTTAGCGGTGCTTGGGAGACAAGGATCGATGAGCAAACCTTCATAATCTGGCTTGATGCCGAGGATGAATTCTGATACTGTATACCACATCCATGCCGCTGTACCGGTGAGCCAGGAGTTCTTTCCTTCGCCCGGCTTGGCTGCATCCTTACCGGCTACCATCTGGCAGTTTACGTAAGGTTCTACCTTGTGAAGTGTCTGATATTTTTCCTCTACATAGCTAGGCAGAATCTTGGTATAATGGCTCCAGGCATCGTTGCCTCGGCCGGCTACAGTCTCTCCGATGATGACCCAAGGATTGTTGTGGCAGAAGATACCGGCGTTCTCCTTGTAGCCTTCAGGATAAGAAGAAATCTCACCCATTTCTACATGATAGGTGGTGTAGGCTGGGTTGTTCAGCACCATTCCGTGCTCGCATTCCAGTCGTTTCTTGCTGCTGTCCAGTGCTTTATCGCAGAGTCCTTCTTCCAGACCGATACCTGCCATCGTACACCAGCCCTGGCTCTCGATGAAGATTTTGCCTTCCTCGTTCTCATCACTACCAATCTTGTTGCCGAAGAAATCGTAAGCGCGGAGGAACCATTCACCATCCCATCCATGCTGCTTCACAGCCTCGTTCATCTCATCTACAGCTTGCTGCATGCGCTCGGCTTCTGTCAAATAATCTTCCTCTGCAAGACCAGCTATTTCGCCCTCCTTGCTTTCCATAGCTTCCTTGGCAAGCTGCTTGCACAGAGCCACATAATCCTTGCCGGTAACCACGAACAGACCGGCTATCATCAGACTCTCTGCCTTGCTTCCTTCACCCTTGTTTTCGGTGGTCTGGAAACTCTCGTTAGGGTCCCAGGAGAAGCAGTTCAGGTTCAGACAGTCGTTCCAGTCGGCTCTTCCGATGAGTGGCAACTTGTGTGGACCCAGGTTGTTGATAACATGGTTCATCGAAATCTTGAGGTGCTCGAAGAGGCTTACTTCTGTGCCTGGCTGGTTGTCGAAAGGCACCTGCTCAGCGAGGATAGAGAAGTCGCCCGTCTCCTTGATATAGGCTACGGTACCGAAGATGAGCCAGCATGGGTCGTCGTTGAAACCGCCACCGATATCGTTGTTGCCGCGTTTGGTGAGCGGCTGATACTGGTGGTAGCAGCCACCGTCAGGGAACTGGGTGCTGGCGATATCGATGATGCGCTGGCGGGCACGGGTAGGTATCTGATGAACGAAACCTACGAGGTCCTGGTTGGAATCGCGGAAGCCCATGCCTCGACCGATGCCGCTTTCGAAGAAACTTGCTGAGCGTGACATACAGAAGGTGATCATGCACTGATACTGGTTCCAGATGTTCACCATGCGGTCTAACTTATCGTTGCCGCTCTTCACGGTGAAGATGTTCAGCAGGTTATCCCAGTACTGGTTGAGTTCTGCGAAGGCAGCATCCACCTTTTCGGTGGTATCAAACTTGGCGATAAGCTGATGAGCTTTCTCCTTGTTGATTACCTTCTTGGCGCTGAACTTCTTGTCCTGTTCGTTCTCCACATAGCCCAGCAGGAAGATGAGGTCGCGGCTCTCGCCTGGCTGCAGGGTAACCTCGATATAATGAGATGCGATAGGGCTCCAGCCGTGGGCAAAGCTGTTGCGTGGCTTGCCTTCCATCACAGCTTCCGGCTCGGCAAACTCGTTGTAGAGTCCGATGAAGCTCTCGCGGTCGGTATCGTAGCCCTGAATCTCGGTATTCACTGTATAGAAAGCATAGTGGTTGCGGCGCTCACGGTATTCGGTCTTGTGATAGATGGTAGAACCCTCTACCTCCACCTCGCCCGTAGAGAAGTTGCGCTGGAAGTTCTCCATATCGGTAGCAGCATTCCAGAGGCACCACTCTGCAAAGGAGAACACCTTGAGGGTCTTCACCTCCTCAGTCTGGTTCTTCAGCGTCATCTTCTGCACCTCAGCCCATGTATGGAGCGGAACAAAGAAGAGCACACTCGCCTCTACGCCGTTCTTGCTGCCCGTGATGCGGGTATAGTTCATGCCGTGGCGGCACTCGTAGCTGTCGAGCGGTGTCTTGCAAGGTTTCCATCCCGGGTTCCATACGGTATCGCCATCTTTGATATAGAAATAGCGACCGCCGTTATCCATCGGCACACCATTGTAGCGATAACGGGTGATGCGACGGAACTTGGCATCCTTGTAGAAAGAATAACCACCTGCAGTGTTTGAGATGAGCGAGAAGAAATCCTCGTTACCCAAATAATTGATCCAAGGCCATGGGGTCTTTGGGTCAGTAATCACGTATTCGCGATTGGCGTCATCAAAATGACCATACTTTTTTTCTGCCATTGTTTTTTTAATGTTATTTCTTGGTAAAATATACTATTTTGGTGCAAAGATAGTAAAAAGTTTAAGTTTCGGGGTTAGAAAACAGTTTTTTTTTGTATTTTTGCAATGAAAAGTTTGATGATTATCATCATTCCATTAACATTTTATACAGTTGGCTTATGAAAAGAAACATTTTATCACTTCTGGTAGCCCTCTTTGCAACCTTGCAGGTAGCGGCTCAGACATACGACAACTTGTGGAAGCAAGCTGAAATCAATGCTCAGAAGGACCAGCCTAAAAGCGAAATCGCGGTGATGAAGAAAATCATCGCCAAGGCTTCGGCTGCCAAAGATTACGGGCAGTTGCTGGCGGCTGAAACAAGACAGATGACACTCTGGAATGAGATTTCGGCTGACTCGCTGACGCCTAACGTGAAGCGGATGGAAGCAGAGGTGCTGAAGGTGAACGACCCCGCATTGAAGGCGGTGAGATATGCCGTGCTGGGCAAGGTGTACTGTGATATGAACGAAAAGAAAAGCCAGGAGTTCTTCAAGAAGGCCTTGGAACAGCCTGAACTTCTTGCTCGACATGCATCTACAGAGTATGTTCCATTGACGCTGAAGGGCGTGGATGGCAGTTCCTTCAACAACGATCTGCTGCATCTCATCGGATTCGAGGCAGACAGCAAGGAGGCGTATCTGCAGCTGTACACCTATTATAATAAGGTGGGCAATAGGGGTGCGGCTTGTCTCTGTGCCTATAAGCTCATCGAGAAATACCGCCAGGACGACGTGAGAGAGGTGAAGAAATCGAAGTATCTGCAGACCATCGACTCGCTCATCCAGGTTTATCAGGATATTCCGGAGGCAGGCGAACTTGCCGTGGAGCATTTCCGCTTCATGGAAGGTGCTACCGATGCCAAACCGCAGGATAAGCTCAACTATATCAACTATGCGCTGAGCCGCTGGGGGGGATGGTCGAGAATGAACGAACTGAGAAATGCGCAGAAGCGACTCACCGAACCGATGTTCCAGGTGAAGGATATGCCACAGGTGTTGCGACCAGGAGAGAAGGCGTGGGTGCATCTGGACGTGCGCAATCTGCAGAACCTGAAAATCAGTATCTCCCGCCTCAATATTACGGCAGATAACGATTATAATGCCCAGGATGAGGCTACCTATAAGATGCTCCTGAAGAAGACTACGAAGCTGCATCAGAAGGATTTCAGCCGCAACTACTATGGTCGTCCGGATTACGAAGAGGTGAAGGATTCCATCGAAATCGGTGGCAATCTGCCGCTGGGTGCCTATCTGATGGAGGTGACTTCGGATAATACCGGCATCGCTCCGCAGCGAGAACTCTTCTATGTCAGCAATTTGGCGGTGATGATCCAGCAGTTGCCGGATGATAAGCATCGCTATGTGGTGGTGAATGCTACCGATGGCCAGCCTATCGCCGGGGCGAAGATTGAACTCTATGACCAGTGGTATGATTTCAACACGAAGAAGAACAAACGAACGGTTCATGCCCGCTTGACGACCGATGAGAACGGAGAGGCTTACTTCAAGAATGTGGATGGAGAGGTATTGATTTCTACCAACAATGACAAATTTACGCCAGCCAAGTACATCTATCTCAGCCGTACCCGCTATTATGAGAAGAAGGATAATGAGACTAAATATCAGGTTTATACCGACCGTGCTCTCTATCGCCCAGGACAGAAGGTGCATGCCTCAGCCATTTCCTATACTGTCAAGAAGGGGTTGGATGCCAGCGTGCCAGGAAAGAGTATGGAACTGAAGTTTGTCCTGAGTGATGCCAACTGGAAGCAGGTGGCAGAACAGAAGGTTACGACCGATGAATATGGTACGGCTTCGGTAGATTTCGAACTCCCGAAGGAGGGAAAGACAGGACAGTATTCCATCTCCGTGAATGGTACAGCAAGCGAATATTTCAGAGTTGAGGAGTACAAGCGTCCAACCTTCGAGATTACCTTCCCGAAGGTGAACGAGAAATATACCTGGGGCGACACCGTGGTGGTGAAAGCTTCAGCCAAGACCTATGCCGGAGTGCCGGTGCAGGGTGCCAAGGTGGAGTATCAGGTGACCCGCAGAAACCAACTCTGGTGGTGGGGCGCAGGATCTGCCGGACAGTTGGTGAAAACTGACAGTTGCGTGACTCGTGAGGACGGAACCTTCGACGTCGAGATTCCGCTGGAGGCTTCCTTGTCAGGAAAAGACGAGGCTGATATGAGCGATTTCATGCGCATCGCCCGTTTCTTCAACTTCGAGGTCTCAGCCATCGTTACCGACATCAGCGGCGAGAGCCACGAGGGCGTGATGAGTCTGCCTCTGGGCACCAAGCCAACCATCCTCACGGTGAATCTTCCTAAGCGTATCGAAACAGACAGTCTGAAGACGGTGACCTTCGCTTACCGCAATGCCAGTGGTATGCCGATTTCTAGTAGGTTAAAATATCGAATTGATAAGGGCGAATGGAAGGATGCCGAGGCGAATGCACCGGTTTCTATCAAGGAATATGCTTCTTCTGCATCTTCTGCCTCTTCTTCCCTCGTTTGGAAATCTGGCGTTCATCAGTTGGAGGCAATCTGCGGACAGGATACCCTGCAGCAGAAGTTCACGCTCTTCAGTATGAAGGATACCCATCCGGTGGAGCCAACTACCGAATGGTATTATCAGACGGCGAAGACCTTCCCTCGTGATGGCAAGCCGGTCTATATCCAGGTGGGCTCTTCGGAGAACGGAGCGCACATCGTATATTCCATCATCGCCGGCAACAAACTGCTGGAGAAGGGCGCCTGGGAGTTGGGCGACAGTATCGTGACTCTGCCTTTCACCTACAAGGAGGAATATGCGTCGGGCATCGTACTGAACTATAGTTTCGTGAAGCAAGGCAAGTGCTATACCCGAATGATGAGCATCGTCCGTCCTTTGCCTGAGAAAAAACTGAATATCGCCTGGAAGAGCTTCCGCAACCGTCTGACCCCTGGACAGAAGGAGGAGTGGACGCTGAAGATTACCACCCCTGACGGCAAGCCAGCCAAGGCGCAGCTGATGAGCGTACTCTATGACAAGTCGCTCGACCAGATAGCCCCGCATTCCTGGAATTTCTCCCTGGGCTTCTATCAGAGTTTGCCAGACTGCTACTGGAAGCACAACCTCAGTTTCCGTTCATTATACTTGAATGGCGTTTATCCTACCAAGTATTATGACGAGAGGGGACTGGATGTAGATAAGTTTGATGGCAAATACTTTAGCTATTATGCTTATATGCAAGCGGTGGAGCTGAGCAAGTTGGAACGTTCTTTGGGCGGAACCGTTGAGGCTGTTCGTATAAAGAAAGACGAGCTGGTTCAAGAGGAAGCGAAAGTCATGAAAATTCGTGGGAGTAATATGACCCGTGTTGCTGCGCCTGCTCCATCTGCCAACAAGGTTTTTGATGTAGTAGAGGAGATGCCGCAGTTTGTAGGTGGTTCTGGCTCAGATGCAGAACTGTTCCTCGACCAGGTGCAGGTGCGCGAGAACCTGAACGAGACCGCCTTCTTCTATCCTGCCTTGGAGAGCGACAACAATGGCAACGTAGCCATCAGATTTACCCTGCCGGAAAGCGTGACTACCTGGAAGTTCATGGGCTTGGCTCATGACAAGGAGATGCGCAACGGTTTGCTGGTGGATGAGGCTGTGGCTCAGAAAACCGTGATGGTGCAGCCTAACATGCCTCGCTTCCTGCGTGAGGGCGATAAGAGCACCATCGTGGTGAAACTCTTCAATACTTCCGACAAGAAAGTGAGCGGCAACACCCGTATGCAGATTCTTGACCCGGAGACCAACAAGGTGGTTTGGCAGAAGACGCAGAACTACAGCATTGATGCCGAGGGCTCTGCTACCATCTCCTTTGATGTCCAGGGACTGAAAGAAGGCGTATATATTAATAAGGTGGTGGCTGCCGGTAATGGCTACAGCGATGGTGAACAGCACTATCTGCCGGTTTTGAGCAACCGTGAACTCGTGGTGAACACCCTGCCTATCACCCTGCATCAGAAGGGTGAGCAGAACTTCGATCTGAGCAAACTCTTCCTGAACAAGGAGGGCAAGCAGGCGAAGGGCGCTGAAGAGGCAAAGGTAACCATCGAGTATACCAATAACCCAAGTTGGCTGATGATCAAGGCGTTGCCTGCCATCAGCAATCCGGATGATGAGGACGCCATCTCGCTGATGTCTGCCATCTATGCCAATACCATCACCACTTATATCCAGAAAAATCTATCTTTGGAAACCAACCGTCTGCAAAATCAGGTGGAGAAACTGAGGAAGTTGCAGAATAACGATGGTTCCTTCTCCTGGTGGAAGGGAATGAAGGGCAGCAGATATATGACTACGGCTGTAGCCGAGATGATGGTTCGTCTGAATGCCATCGCCGGCACGCAAAAGTCAATCTCTAAAATGCTGACTTCTGCCATCAATTATCTCTCCTGGCAGACAGCTCGTGAAGTTAGAGAGATGAAGAAGATGGAGGAGAAGAAGCACAAGGTAAGTCCAAGTGAACAGGCGCTGCATTATCTCTACATCCTCTCAATGGATGGTAGAAAGATGAAAGAGAATTTCGAACAGGACCAGGCTTATCTGCTGGATAAAATGTCGAAGATGATCAGTGATTTCACCATCTATGGTAAGGCACGTGCTGCTGTGGTGCTCGCCAGAAACAGCCAGCAGAATGCTGCCTACCGCGAGAAGGCTGACGAATATCTGCAGAGCGTGAACGAATATGCCGTTTACCGCGAGGAGATGGGCCGCTACTACGATACCCGCAAGGCGCTCTACAGCTGGAGAAACTATAAGATACCAACCCAGGTATCTGTGATAGAGGCGATGCAGATGCTGAAACCGAACGACAAGCAGACCATCGAGGAACTGCAGCGCTGGCTCCTGATGTCGAAACGTACCCAGGTTTGGGATACGCCGGTGAACACCGTGGATGCTGTCTATGCCTTTATGAAGGGCAATGAGAGCAACTGGAACAGGAAGGCTGAGAATGCCGTTCTGAAACTGGACGGCAAGCTGCTGCCGATGCCACAGGATTCCACTACTTTGGGCTATGTGAAGACCGAAAGACCGGGCAAGGCATCTAAGCTGAGCATCGACAAGAAGAGCGATTATACCAGCTGGGGTGCTGTCTATGCAGAGTTCAAGCAGCCTATCAGCGAAATCGGTTCCATGGAGTCGGGCATCAAGGTGCGCCGTGTCATCGTTCCTGCCGAATCTGAGGGTAAGGGCAAGGCGCAGGCGAAGGTAGGCGAGAAGGTGAAGGTAACACTCCTCATCACTGCCGATCGCGACTACGACTTTGTGCAGATTACGGATAAGCGTGCGGCATGTCTGGAACCGGTTAACCAGAAGAGCGGTTATCAGTGGGGCATAGGCTGCTATGTTTCTCCAAGAGATTATGCAACAAATTTCTATTTCGATCGTTTATCTAAAGGTATGCACATCGTAGAAATGGAGTATTACGTGGATAGAAAGGGCGACTATCAGAGCGGAACTTGCACCGCTGAGTGTACCTACAGTCCGGAGTTTGGTGGCCGCACAGAGACTTATGAATTGAAAGTTAATAATTGATAGTTAAAAGTTTATAGATTGATAATTTAAAATAGAATAGTATGAAACGGATGAATATATGGATGCTCTCAGCGCTGTTGGCGCTGCCTGCATCAGCACAGAAGATTACAACCCAGCACGAGGTGGTAGACTGCGGACAGGTGGTGTTCAACAAGCCTGTAACTGCCGAATTCATGCTGAAGAATGACGGGCACAAGCCGTTGGTTATCAACAATGTATTGAAAAGTTGCGGCTGTACGGAGGTAGATTATCCGAAGACGAGCATTGCTGCCGGCGAAAGTTTCGTCATCAAGGCGGTATACGATGCCAAGCAGATGGGTACTTTCACCAAGCAGGTTTGCCTCTATACCAATGCGGGTGAAGACCCGTTCATCCTCTCTATGAGGGGAAAGGTAGTGGGCAGCGTAGTAGATTTCGCTGGTTCTTACGATGAGATGCTGGGTGTCATCAAGAGTGATGCCCAGGAGGTGGAGTTTGATGACGTGAACCGTGGCGACCGTCCGGTTCAGCGCATCCATATCTTCAATCCTACCGACGAATTACTGGAGCCGGTAGTGATGCATCTGCCATCCTATCTTCATGCTTTCGTATCGCCTTCCAAGGTAGCTCCGCGTCATTCTGCCGAAATCAGTTTCGTGCTGGATTCCAAGAAACTGCGTGACCTGGGCTTGAACCAGACATCGGTTTATCTCGGTGAGCGTCCTGGCGATAAGATTGCGCCTGAAAAGGAAATCGTGGTATCAGCCGTTCTTCTTCCTGGTTTCGAAAACATGACTCCAGCCAAGAAGGCACAGGCTCCGAAGATAGAGATGTCTGCCACCGATCTCAATCTGGGTAGTTTCAATGGAAAGAAGAAACTGAAGGGTGAGATTCTGATTACCAATAAGGGTAAGTCGGAACTGGATATCCGCAGCATGCAGATGTTTACGATGGGCTTGCAGGTGAACCTGAAGAAGAGTAAGATTCAGCCAGGAGAGACCGTTAAGATGAAGGTGACGGCTGTGGCTGCCGACTTGAAGAAATCGCGTGTCAGACACCCTCGTATCCTCATGATTACGAATGATCCTGAACATGCTAAGGTGGTGGTGAAGATTAATGTACAATGAATTAAAAACGAATATCGTGCAGATAGAAATAGATAACGGCAGTGGGTTCTGCTTTGGCGTAACCACTGCCATCAAGAAAGCTGAAGAGGAGTTGGCTAAGGGCGGTAAACTTTACTGCCTGGGCGATATTGTGCATAACGGTATGGAGGTGGAGCGCCTGCATGAAGCGGGACTCATCACGATAGACCATGAGCAGATGGAGGAACTGCAGGGCGTAAAGGTCTTGCTCCGTGCTCATGGTGAACCGCCTGAAACTTATGCCCTTGCCGAGCGAAACAACATCGAAATCATCGATGCTACCTGTCCTGTGGTGCTCCAGTTGCAGCGCCGCATCAAGAAGCAGTATGTCAACAATCCGGAGGCACAGATCGTGATTTTCGGCAAGAACGGGCATGCTGAGGTGCTCGGACTGGTGGGGCAGACTGAGAGTCATGCCATCGTGGTAGAGAAGTTTGAGGATGTGAAGCGGCTGAAGGAAAGCGGTCAGCTGGATTTCTCTAAAGATATCTATCTTTACTCCCAGACTACCAAGAGTCTCGATGAGTTCCACCGCATCATCGAATACTGCCAGGAGCATATTGTTGAGGGCGCTGTCTTCAAGAGTTTCGATACCATCTGCCGTCAGGTGGCTAACCGCATGCCTAACATAGCTGCCTTTGCCAGCAAGCATGATGTCATCCTCTTTGTGAGTGGCAGAAAGAGCTCGAACGGTAAGGTGCTTTTCAAGGAATGCAAGAGCGTGAATGCCAATAGCTACCAGATAGAAAGTGCCGACGAAATAGATATGAACTGGTTCAAGGATGTGGAAACGGTAGGTATCTGTGGTGCTACCAGTACGCCGAAGTGGCTGATGGAAGAGTGCAAGGATAAGATTATCAAGGAAAGTTCTGCTCTCTTATATTGAGAGTTAAAGAGTTGATTATCAGTAACTTGATATACTTGATACGGTGTTTCACCGTATATGGGTAGAGGATAGTTTTATCGTTGATTGAAAAACTTAATATATTGGTTATTAATTAGTTAACCCCCTTGCTACCGCGTTTTGCGGTAGCAAGGGGGCTTTATCTTTTATAAACTGTCTGAAAATAAAACAGGTGATAAATCTTCTCCCGAAGACCTATCACCTTCAAAAAACAGTAATTAACTCAAAATTTATAATCTATATCATTACTACCTTGTTAATATGATTGCAAAGATACTAAATTGAAGTTTTTTTTCCAAATCTTTTTCATCGAATAAAATAAATTTATCGGTAAAAGTGGTATATTTAACGTATTTTTGCACAAATAACCCGGCAGTCTCTTTTCTGTAGCTTATTCTGCTATTGCTTTTTGATATTGTTCCATCAGCCATGCCTTCTGTTCAGGAATGGTCATGTTGCTGTTGTCGAGCGTGATGGCATCATCAGCCTTTCTGAGTGGAGAAGTCTCGCGGTGGGTATCGATATAGTCGCGCTCCTCTACATTCTTCAGAATCGCATCGAAGTCGGCTGGCATTCCTTTCTCCTTCAGTTCATCGAAACGGCGCTGTGCTCTCACCTGTGAGCTGGCTGTAACGAAAATCTTCAGTTCGGCATTTGGGAACACGGTGGTACCTATATCGCGACCATCCATCACGATACCCTTGTCTTCGCCCATCTTCTGCTGCTGTTCTACCAGCGCCTCTCTGACGAAAGGAACGGCGGCAATCGGACTAACGTGGTTGGAAACCTCTAACGAACGGATTTCCTTTTCTACCAGTTCGCCGTTCAGATAGCAGTCTGGGCGACCGGTTGTTTCATTAAACTTGAATGAGATGCTGATGTTCTTCATCTCCTTCTGCAGTTCTTCTGTCTTTACGGCTCCATCTGCTTCGAAGAGCTGATGACGCAGCGCATAGAGAGTTACCGAGCGGTACATGGCGCCCGTATCTACATAAACATAACCTATTTCCTTGGCAAGATCCTTTGCCATCGTACTCTTACCGCAAGAAGAGTATCCGTCTATTGCTATTGTTATTTTCTTCATAATTTCGAACTAACTTTAATGTATAATTTATCATGTATAATTTATAATCTGTAACTTACGTTCAGCATGAGACTGCTGCTACTGACGTGATATTTTCCGTAGGCAACGT
>OLIV01001432.1_pt1 | contig 11650 bp, 9 predicted proteins | sample 1601411 | NCBI WGS metagenome assembly OLIV01 (sample SAMN03922450, study PRJEB24848) | human gut metagenome | isolation source: stool sample | host: Homo sapiens | place: Germany | collected 2009-11 | reverse complement strand
TCGTAGGTGATCTCCTCGGAGCCGTCTGCACCCTCCTGCAGGGTCACGACCTTGCCGAAATCATACTGGTCGGACTCGGTGTTCTGGGTGTCGAACGGGATGGCGACAGTTTCTGTGTCGCGGCGGACGACCTTGACCTTGATGAGCTCTGCCGAGGACGCACCGGTGGTGATGACCGTGCCCGCAGGAATCTCCTGGTCGAGCGTCAGCAGTTCGGGGTTCATCTGTGCCAGAGAGTCAAACGAAACGCCGGTAGCGTTGACGACGCTCTCGACGGTGTCGCCGTCGACGGCTGTATAGGTGTGGATGCCGCCGCCCTCGGTCAGGGCGTTGATGACGTCCGCGTAGGAGCTGACAGACTCCTGCAGATAAACACCGTCCACGAGGCGGATGTTGTGGGCAAACGCCGTGTAGACGCTGCTGTCCATCGCATTTTCAAACGGTGCCTTGATGTTTTCCAGATAGCTGCGCAGGTGGTCGCCCTCGGTGGTGACGTAGAGCAGCTGATCGTCGACGTAGACAGCCGTGCCGTTGATGATCTCATCACTGGCCGTGCGCAGGATGGCGTTGGCGATCTCGCTCTCGGTCATCGTCTGGTTGCCGATGGAAAGCGAGTAGGTCGGGTAGACATCCCAGCTTGTGTCCTCCACCGCAGAGCCGGAGGCCTGCAGCATACGCTTGGCCGTGTTGATACGGGACTGCACGTCCTCACGGGCGTTTTCAAACACCTGCTCGCTCTCCACGTAACCGACGTTCTCGCCGTTCACCTGCACATTCAGCACAAAGCGCAGCCCCAGCCCGCTGCGCACCAGGACCACAAGCCCTGCTGCGGCAACTGCCGGGAGTATGTAAGTGATGGCGTTCCAGACAACGATGGAGTATTTTCGGATGCCGCTGGCCAGGTATTTTTTCTTGGCACGGCGCACATCGCCATCCTCGCTCTCCACGAGGGTATCGGGGATGTCGCGGATATGACGGATGCCAGAGGCCATCCGCACGAACGGGCTGGTCAGGTCCTCAATCAGCGTGATAATACCGATCAGAATCGGGCGCAGGACAATGAGCAGCAGATTCAGCACGGTATCACCGATGCCGCGCACAACAGCCCCCACTCTGCGGCCTACGCAGACAAAAACATACTCGACCCAGAAGCCGACCATGTACAGCATATCGCCGACAGTGTTGCGGCGGTGCAGATCCTGCATGTAACGGGCTGCCTTGCGGCGGTTATCGCTGCGCTTTTTTTCCTGCGATGAGTGAGAAAAGCGCGTTACAGGGGTCATCTCCGGGGGTTCGGTGATGCTATCGTTTTTCGGATTGGGATCAGTTTGGATGGGATTCAAAATACGGAAGCTCCTTTCCGTGTGAAGCAAATTTACGTGGGGTCTGCACCGCAGGGCAGACTGTGCAGCTGCCAGCCCGTCAGCAGCTTTTCCTGCCGGGCCAGGGCGGCCATATCCTCGGGCAGCGGACACTCCACACGGAGGGGCTCCCCTGTCAGCGGGTGCGCAAACGCAAGGATGCCGCAGTGCAGTGCGTGACGTCGCAGAAGGATGTCCGAACCGCCGTACAGCGTATCCCCCGCCAGCGGATGGCCGATATAGGACATGTGTACGCGAATCTGATGGGTGCGCCCGGTGCGCGGCCAGCAGGCCAGCAGACTGTGGCCCGGCCCCGCGGCCAGCACCGCGTACTCGGTCAGGCTGTACTTGCCGTCCGCGCACACGCAGCGGCCAATGATGGAGTCACCGCGCCGCGCGATAGGCGCTTCGACACGGCCCGGCCCCAGCGGCATTGTACCCTGCACAATCGCAAGGTAGCACTTGTGGGCAGACCCGGCCAGCAGCGGTGCGGCAAAGGCGTTTTTCGCGCACAGCACCAGGCCGCTTGTGTTTTTGTCAATGCGGTTTACCGGGCGGAAGATGCCGCTCTCCCCCCGCTGCTGCAGGCGGTACAGCCAGCCGTTGGCCAGTGTGCCGTCAGGGTAGTTCAGCGTGGGGTGCACGGCAATGCCCGCGGGCTTGTTGAGCACCGCGGCAAAATCGTCCTCATAGGCGATGGAAAACGGCACGGGCTGCGGGGTCACACTCGTCTCCTGCTCGGGCGGGAGCGCAAAGCGGATGCACTGCCCGGCGTGTACAGGCTCATTCGTGCGGATGGGCTGATCGTCGGCGTAAAAGCCGTCACCGTCATATTTGACGGACTTGATCAGTCCTGCCGTAACACCCTGCATGCGCAGGAACAGCCCCAGCTTGCAGCCCTCGTTTTCCGGCGGCACGGTATAACGCAAAACGGTCACAGTACCGCCCTCCTTAAAGCCTATATGAGGGTATTATACCACAAAACGCCCTGTGATGCAAACCCCAATGTCTGGCAGAAAGGTACGCTGCAACAGCAAACGGCCCTCCCGGAGGAGAGCCGTTTGTGTTATTTCTGTGATTGCAGCTCCGCGGCGCGCTCCAGCACGGGCCGGAGATACTGCCCCGTGAAGGAGTGCGGGTTCTGCGCGACCTCCTCCGGGGTGCCGGTGGCGACGATGGTGCCGCCGCCGCTGCCGCCCTCGGGGCCGAGGTCGATGATATAGTCGGCGCGTTTGATGACGTCGAGATTATGCTCAATGACGATGACCGTCGCGCCGTTTTCGATCAGGGTTCGGAACACGCCCAGCAGCGTGCGCACGTCGCCCAGGTTGCGGTAGAGCAGCATGGCGTAGGTGGCGGCGAGCAGCAGCACGAAACTCTGGAAAAGGGCGTTTTCCGCGAGCGGCGGAGGCGGTGCGAGCGGAATGCGCGCGGGTTCCGCGAGGGTCGACTGCGCTCCGAAAATTGCGGCGGAGGTCGTGTCGCGCCATTCGGAAGGGGCTGCACCGGTCGCTGCAACGGAGAACGGCGCGGAACCGCCGTCCGCAAAGGCCGTTTCCGCAAAGGCCGGGTTTGCAAAGTTCGTTCCCGCAAAGTCCGTTTCCGCCCGGAGCGTATCCGGCCCGGGGACATATCCCGTCCAGGCCGGTGCGTCCGGAGTCCCGGACACCGAATCCGCCGCAGGCACTGCGGGTTGCTCTTGGGAATGCCCTTGCCTGTGTCCTTCACGTCGATCATAACGCTCCTGTCGTCCGACGAAATCCGCACGTCGATGGCTCCGTGGCCTTGCAGGGCGTCGAGCGAGTTTTTCATCAGGTTCTCCACGACCCATTCGAACAGTGCGGCGTTGATGTTGGCCTGCACGGGGGCGATGGCCAGTCCGTTGTAGTCGAGCGTCACGTTGCGGGGAATGCGCTTGCGGAAATACATGACCGATTCGCCCACCACTTCGTTGATGTTCGCCGGGGTGAGGGGCGTCTCGGAGCCGATTTTCGAAAAACGGTCCACGATCTTCATCAGGTGCGTGAGGTCCTTGTTCATCTCCTCGACGGCCGTCTGGTCCACATCCTGCGAACGCAGGTATTCGATCCATCCCAGCAGCGACGAGGTCGGGGTTCCCAGCTGGTGGGCGGTCTCCTTGGCCAGTCCGATCCAGACGCGGTTCTGCTCGTCGTGCTTCGACGAGCGGAAGGCGATGAATCCCAGCGCGATGAAGGCTGTGATGACGAGGAGCTGCACGTAGGGGAAGTAGTAGAGCGACTTGAGCAGCGCCGACTTGCCGTAGAAGATGATGTGGTAATGCTGCGACGACCAGACGAACTTCACCGGGATCGGCGGGTTGTCGACCGAAAATTTGTCGATCTGTTTCCGGAGCCGTCCGGGATGGTTGATGATCTTCTCGGGGATGAGGTGCGAGTTGATGACTTCGAGGTTCTCGTTGGTGATGATGAACGGGATGTTGTTGCCGTTGGACATGATGTCGGCCACGAACGGGTCCTGGATCGAGCCGCCCAGCACGTCGCGCGTCACGCGCTCCATGGCGTGGGCCCACAGCGCTACGTCGTGCTGCTCCTTCTCCTTGAGCCGCCGGGCCATGTCGTTGGTGTAGAGCAGCGACAGGGCGCCGAGCGTCACCCCGACGACGATCACCACCACCCGGTTGCGGAACGAGAAGAATTCAGTCCTGATTTTCATGTCTTTACTTGCGCTTGGTGTCCTGCTCGCGGGTGATTCGGGCGTACTCTGCGGGATCGCCGAGCACCTCGACGGCCTTTTTCACCTCCTTGTCGCCCGACAGCGAGTGCTCGATCACGCCGGCCTGGTAGCCGTGGCGCATGACGATGTCGTTGTTGATCGTCTCGACGACCTGCGTGCGGTAGGTTTCGAGGTTGGTCTGCGTGTCGTCCTTCAACTCGGCCTCCACCTGCTCGAACTTGTTCTTCAAGTCGGCGAAACGGTCGTCCTCGGCGGCTTTTTTCAGCGCCTTGAGCGCCCGGCGGGTGTCCGATTCGTAGGGGACCTTCTTGTCTTGCATGAACTCCGCGAAGTCGGCGTAGTCCTTGTCCGTGATCGAGAAGGTGCGGATGTCGATCTGCCGGCCGGGGTTGCGGCGCGTGTATTCGTCGCCGAAATCCTCGATGAATCCCAGCGCGTAGAGCGTCAGGGCGAAGCGTGAAATGTACTCCGGGTCGGTCGCGATGTCGGGCATCACGCCGCCGCCGTCGTAGACCTTGCGGCCCGCGCGGGTCGTGAACTCCGAGATCAGCGAGTCGGGCACCGCGCGCACCGAACCTTCCTGCGAATGGGAGTAGTCGATGGCCTGGATGCAGCGGCCCGAGGGGATGTAGTATTTGGCCGTGGTGAGTTTGAGCATGGCATTGTAGCCCAGCGGTCGAGGCGACTGCACGAGTCCCTTGCCGAAACTGCGCTGGCCGATCAGCACCGCGCGGTCGAGGTCCTGCAACGCCCCGGCGACGATCTCCGCCGCCGACGCCGAATTGCCGTTGATCAGCACCGTCAGCGGCAGGTCTGCAAGGATCGGCTCCGTGTCGGTGCGGAACACCTGCTTCGAATCTTCCGAACGCCCCTTGGTGCTGACCACCTCGGTCCCTTTGGGGACGAACATTCCCAGGATTTTGACCGCCTCCTGCATGATGCCGCCGCCGTTGGAGCGGTAGTCGAGCACAAGCCCTTTCAGCGGCCTTTCGGTGCGCAGCCGTTCGATGGCTGCGCGCATCTCCTCGTAGCATCCTTCGGTGAAGTCGCTGTGGCGGATGTAGCCGATGCCGTCGGCGACCCATCCGGCGTAGGGCACGCCCGGGATCGCGATCCGTTCGCGGCGGATCGCCGCCGTCTGCTGCGTGCCGTCGAGGTGCTCGACGGTCACTTTGACCTTGCTGCCCGGCTCGCCCTTGAGACGCGAGGAGACCTGCTCGGTCGTGAAGCCTTTGGCGTCCTTGCCGTCGATCGAGAGGATTTTGTCGCCGATCTTCAGCCCGGCCTTGTCGGCGGGCGATCCCTGGTAGGGCTGCGCGATGCGAACGTAGTCGTCCTTCTGGCGGATGAGCGCCCCGATGCCGCCGTACTTGCCCGTGGTGAGCAGTTCGAAATCCTGCATCCCCTCCTCGGGGATATACTCCGTGTAGGGGTCCAGGTCGCTGACCATGCCGGCGGCGGCCCCCTCCATCAGGCGGTCGGAGTCCACGGGGTCGACGTAGTTGAGCGACAGTTCGCGCATCATGTTGACGGCGATCTCCATGTTGCGGCCCAGCCCGAAGTCGTTGCGGGCGGCGAATGTCAGAAGTCCCGCGGCGCCGACAGCGGCCGCCGCAGTGAGCAGGTAACGGTATTTTCTAATCATTGCGTGTCATGTGTATATACGAATCGAGCCGGTACTGCACCCGGGCGACGCCGCGGCGGATGCCGTCGAGCACGATCCATTGTCCGTACTGTGAAACCTTTATCTCGTCTTCGCCCAGCAGCATCAGCTTCTGGCCGAAATTGTCGGCGCGGAAGGTCATCACCCCGTCCTCGTCCGAGCGCAGCGAAAAGCCTGCCGAGCGGAACGCGTTCAGGATCTGTTCCCGGTTCTCCTCGATGTCGCCCTCCACCCGGCGCACCACGAACCCGAATCTGGGGTAGACTGCCGCCAGCGCCACGATCGCCGCAAAGAGCATCAGGTAGCGGTCGGTGTGCAGCATGACGTAGAGCGTGTCGTCGAGCGACAGCGCCGAGGTCCCGGTCATCAGCATCAGCCCCATCAGGGCTATACAGAGAACGCACAGGGCGAAGAAATATTTTAACGAACGGACGATATACTTTTTCATGGCGGGCGATAATTATGAATTTTGGATTCTGAATTCTGAATTGAGGTTGCCGATTGCGTCGGCAACATCCTGCATCAGCCATTTGGGCGTCGACGTGGCGCCGCAGATGCCCACCGTCGCGGCCCCTTCGAACCATGCGGGGTCGATTTCCGAAGCCTCCTCGACGACGTGCGTGCGCGGGTTGGTCCGGCGGCACACCTCGGAGAGCACCTTGCCGTTCGACGACTTGCGCCCGCAGACGAACACCACGGCGTCGAACCGTCCGGAAAACTCCGTGAGGTGCTGTTCGCGGTTCGATACCTGCCGGCAGATCGTGTCGTCGATGTACACCTGCCCCGCATCGGCGGCCCGGCGGCGCATTTCGGCGCCCAGCCGTTCGAACAGCCCGATGCTCTGCGTGGTCTGCGAAAGGAAATAGACCGGACGCGAGAAGTCGATCAGCTCCAGGTCCTCCACCCGTTCGATCACGATCGTCGGGTCCGCGACCTGCCCCGTGAGGCCCACCACTTCGGCGTGGCCCCGTTTGCCGAGGATCACCACCTGCCCGCCCGTGGGGCGCATCCGTTCGTGGGCCTCCTTCACGCGGCGTTGCAGCCGTGCGACCACCGGGCAGGTGGCGTCGATGATTCCGATGTTCATTTCCCGGGCGGCGGCGTAGGTCGTAGGAGGTTCTCCGTGGGCGCGGATGAAGAGGCGGCAGCCCGCCAGGTGCGGCATGTCGGCGTGGGTCACGGTCCGCAGCCCCAGCTGTTCGAGGCGCTGGACCTCGATGCGGTTGTGGACGATGTCGCCCAGCGAGTAGACCGTGCCGCCCTCCCCGAGGGCGCGTTCGGCCTCCGTGATTGCGCGGACAACGCCGAAGCAGAAGCCCGATTTATCGTCGATCTCAACACGCATAACTGCGTAGTTAAAAATTGAGAATGAAAAATTAAAAATTGGTTGTGAACCGATTCCGGCTTGCAGGCCGAGACCTGTGCCGTCGGATTTTTAATTCTTAATTTTTCATTTTTAATTGCGCAGCAGGTCGCCCATTCCGAAGACGCCCTGTTTGCCGCAGAGGAATTCGGCGGCCACGACGGCTCCCAGGGCCAGCGTGCGGCGGTTCTTGATCGTGTGTCTGATCTCCAGCACGTCGTCCTCCGATTCGTAGGTCACGGTGTGGATGCCCGGGACGGCGCCTTCGCGCACGGAGCGGATTTCCACGCAGTCGGCGGGCGTCTCTTCGCTGCGCTCCACGCGGTTCGCCGCGTGGGCGATGCCCGGGGCGTAGTTCACCCAACCCCGCTTGGCGTCGAGGTTCTCGACGATCCCTTCGGCCAGCGTGATGGCCGTACCGCTCGGGGCGTCCTTCTTCCTGTTGTGGTGGGTTTCGGTCACCTCGATGTCGAAGTCGGGGCGCAGCGCTGCGGTCACGAGGCGAAGCGCGCGTGCGAGCACGGCGACGCCGAGCGAGTAGTTGGCGCTCCAGACGACGGGGGCGTGTTCGCCGAGGGCGGCAACGGCGGCCTTTTCACCGGCCGTGTAGCCCGTGGTGCCCGAGACGAGCGGGGTGCCCGTGCGGGCGACGTAGGCGGCGACGGCGGGCAGGGCCTCGGGGCCGGAGAAGTCGATGGCGACGTCGGCTGCGGGCGCGGCGGCGAGTTCGGCGATGTTTGCGCGGCCGTATTCGCCGACGACGGCGTCACCCGCGTCAAGGGCGCACTCCTTGAGGAGGCGCCCCATGCGTCCCGTTCCGATGAGGATGATGTTCATGGGGCTTCTTTCCAGAGTCTTTATTCGTTGATGAGGCCTGCCTTGACGAGCTCGGCGCGCAGGCGGGCGGCGTTGGCGGGCGACATGTCGCAAAGCGGCAGACGCATCGGACCGGCGTTGAGGCCCATCATGTTGAGCGCAGTCTTCGCAGGAATCGGATTCACTTCATAGAAGAGCGCGTTCATGAGGTCGAGGCGGCGGACCTGCTCGGTGGCCGCTTCGGCGGTGCGGCCCGCGAACCAGTCGGTGCACATCTTCGCACAGGAGGCGGGGTCGATGTTGGCGTAGACGCTGATGACGCCCGAGCCGCCCACGCTCATGATGGGGACCGTGATGTCGTCGTTGCCGGACCACATCTGGAAGTCGGGGCCGAGGAAGCGGGCGACCTCCATGGCGTAGCTCATGTTGCCCGAAGCTTCCTTGATGCCGCAGATGTTCGGGTGCTTCGCGAGGCGCTCGACGACGGAGACCGGGATGGAGCAGCCCGTGCGGCCCGGCACGTTGTAGAGGATGCAGGGCACGGAGACGGCGTCGGCCGTGTCGGCGAAGTGGCGGTACATGCCCTCGGCGTTGGCCTTGTTGTAGTACGGGGCGATGATGAGGAGCGCGTCGGCGCCCATCGCCTCGTAGCGGCGGCTCATCTCGATCTGCGTGGCCGTGCAGTTGGAGCCCGAGCCGACGATGACGGGCACGCGTCCCGCGACCGTGTCGATCGTGTGGCGCACGACGGCGGCGTCCTCCTCGTGCGTCATCGTGGAGTATTCGCCCGTCGTGCCGAGCGTGAGAATGGCGCTCGTGCCGCCGGCGATCTGGCGCTCGATGAGATGGGTGAGGGCTTCGAAGTTCACGCTTCCGTCTTCGTGGAAGGGCGTGATCATGGCGACGATGGAGCCTCGGACGTTTTCGAACTTCATAGGGGTAGTACCTCAGAAACAGGGACATGAAAAACCGTCGACAGAGGCGCTTCTGCCGACAGTCTGGCGCGGAAAGCAGGATCCGCGGCGTTTCTGAAGGGGATAGCGCAACCGGCCGGATGCCCGGACGGACAGTCCGCAGGATGTTCTCCTGCGACCCATCACCCCGGAGCGCCCTCCGCGGATGATTCGGCGGTGTTGCCTCGCCACGACGTCGTCGCCTGCCGGCTCGGTCGGGCCCTTCGTCCCCGCTCCTCTATCTGCAGGAGCAAAGTTACCACGGACGGCCCGATTTTGAAAAGGGACGGCGTCGGAAAAGACGCTCGGGTGGGTCCCGCGCAAACCGTCTAGGTGAGACGCCCTACGACCTATTGCCTAGGTGCGCGGTTTCGACTCTTCCGAAGCTCCGCCACATGATATAAATGCAGGACTTTTCATCGAGCGCCGGCTTCGGGGGCGAGAGCCTCCTGGCGGCCTTTCCGTCCTTGTGTCTGCACTTCCGGAGAACGCGTCCATGAGCCTCAATGCCGTCAACCACCGCAGGGTCCTGCACCGAATGCCCGAGCTCGACGACGAGCTGCCCGATACGACGGCCTACGTGAGGAAGGTGCTCGAGCCGCTCGGCGCCGAGGTCTTCTCGCCCATCAAGGGCAGCGTGTGCGCGTACTTCGACGCGGGCGCAGAGGAGACGGTCGCCCTGCGCGCCGACATGGATGCGCTGCCCGTGACCGAGTGCACGGGGCTTTTCTTCGCCTCCGAGAGGCCGGGGCGCATGCACGCCTGCGGGCACGACGGCCACACGGCCATCGAACTCGGTCTTGCCGAGGAGACGGCCCGCATGATCAGGGCGGGCGAGAAGCTGCCGAGGAACGTTCTCTTCGTCTTCCAGCCCGCCGAGGAGACGACGGGCGGCGCGGGACGCATCTGCGAGACGGGCGTCTTCGAGAAGTACCGCGTCACGCGAATCTTCGGCCTGCACCTCTGGCCCAACCTTCCTGAGGGAAGCGTCTGGTCGCGTCCCGGCCCGATGATGGCCCGCTCGAACGAGGTGACGCTCAAGGTGACGGGCAGGAGCGTGCACGTCTCGCGCGCCGCCGAGGGGCTCGACGCCCTGCGAGCGGGCGTCGACTGGATGAACGCCGCTTACGCCTGGACCGAGGCCCTGCCGCCGGACGTCCTGCGCACGCTGCAGTTCGGCCGCATGACGGCGGGCACGGTGCGAAACGCCGTCGCGGGCTCCGCCGAAATCCAGGGCACGCTTCGCACCTACGACGAGGATGCCGCGGAGATGATCCGCTCTCACCTCAGGACGCTCGCCGCCGAAACGGCGGAGCGAACTGGCTGTGGGCTCGAAGTGTCCTTCAGCACGGGCTACCCCGCCGTCTGGAACAACGAGACGCTCTTCGAGCGGGTCTCGAGGGACCTCGGCGCAGACGCCCCGCAGCTGCTCGCTGACCCCGTCCTCGCGGCGGAGGACTTCTCCTTCTACCAGAGGTGCATTCCTGGCGTCTTCTTCTTCCTCGGCGTGGGGCCCGCGCACGAACTCCACTCCCCGCACTTCTGCTGGAACGACGAGGCCGTGATCCCTGCGGGCATCGCCTTCATGAAGAAGATCATGGTTCTCCCTTAGAATAATGGTTCTTCCCTAAGTGGAAATTCTTATTGCATTTTGCATTAGAATGCTAGTTCCACTCTGCCGCTGACAGTGAAAGAAGGTTGGGACGGCCGGAACGGAAAACAGAACCGAATAACGAGAGGGGCCCTGCGAGGGCCCTTCGTGTCCATCTTTTCCATCCAAGCTACAAATGGATTTCCTCAATCAACTCGTCAGCGACGTCAATGGCGTCCTCTGGGGCGTCTTCTTCCTGATTCCGTTGCTTTGCGGCACGGGCATCTTCTACACCATCAAGCTGCGCTTCGTTCAGGTGCGCAAGTTCGGCCTTGCGGCCCGCTTCCTTCTGGGCGGAGCGTCGCTCTTCGGCAAGCGTGCCGACAAGTCGGGCATGAGCTCCTTTCAGGCGCTTGCCACGGCCGTTGCGGCCCAGGTGGGCACGGGCAACGTTGCGGGCACGGCCACGGCCCTCGTGGCGGGCGGTCCGGGCTCGCTCTTCTGGCTCTGGGTCGCGGCCTTCTTCGGCATGGCCACCATCTTCGCCGAAGCCGTGCTCGCGCAGACCTATCGCACGAAGGACGAGCAGGGCCGCGTGCTCGGCGGTCCCGCCTACTACATCACGCTCGGCATGGGCGAGAAGTGGCGTCCGCTTGCGGTCTTCTTCTCGATCGCAATCATCATTGCGCTGGGCTGCATCGGCAACATGGTGCAGTCCAACTCCATCGCGCACGCCATGCAGACCGCCTTCAACGTGCCGGCCGCCGTCTCGGGCGTCGTGTGCGCGGTGCTCGCGGGCCTCGTCTTCTTCGGCGGCGTCGGCCGTCTGGCGAGCGTCACCGAGAAGATCGTTCCCTTCATGGCGGCCATCTACCTCATCGGCGGCCTCTGGGTGATCGGCGCCCACATCACCGAAGTGATTCCCGCCTTCAGGCTCATCTTCGTCGCGGCCTTTGATCCCGAGGCCGTCATGGGCGGCGCGCTCGGCCTGACGGTCGCCAAGGCGATGCAGTTCGGCGTGGCCCGCGGCCTCTTCTCGAACGAGGCCGGTATGGGCTCGACCCCGCACGCGCATGCCGTCGCCCGCGTCGAGCATCCCGCCGAACAGGGCCTCGTCGCGATGTTCGGCGTCTTTACGACCTGTCTCTTATACACATCTCCGAGCCCACGAGACCGTACTAGATCTCG
>OLIV01001431.1_pt1 | contig 11655 bp, 10 predicted proteins | sample 1601411 | NCBI WGS metagenome assembly OLIV01 (sample SAMN03922450, study PRJEB24848) | human gut metagenome | isolation source: stool sample | host: Homo sapiens | place: Germany | collected 2009-11 | reverse complement strand
TTTGTAGCTTTGTGAAAAATAAGATTGATATGGAAGATTTGCAAAGATTATATCCTATCGGGATACAGACTTTCTTTAAGATACGTGAGGGGAATTTTCTCTATATTGACAAGACGGAATATGTGTACCGGATGACGCATTCGGCTTCCAGCTATCTGTTTCTAAGCCGTCCCCGACGTTTTGGAAAATCTTTGCTTACCAGTACCCTTCACTGTTATTTCGAGGGACGGAAGGATTTGTTTGAGGGACTGGCCATGGAGACATTGGAGAAGGAATGGATACAACACCCGGTGTTGCACTTCGACATGAGTACCGCTAAACATGTGGACAGGGAACAACTGAACGCGGAACTGGAATTGAAACTCATGGCATACGAGGAGATTTATGGACGTGTAGAAGAGGAACTGTATGTGAATCAGCGTCTGGAGGGACTTATAAAACGTGCTTATAAGCAGACCGGTAAAAAAGTGGTTGTCTTGATAGACGAATATGACGCTCCTCTGCTTGATGTGGTTCATGAGGAGAAAAATCTGCCGCAGTTGCGTAATGTGATGCGCAATTTTTACAGTCCGTTGAAGGCGTGTGATCCTTATCTGCGCTTTGTTTTTCTTACGGGTATAACCAAGTTCTCGCAACTTAGCGTGTTCAGTGAACTTAATAATATCACCAATGTGAGTATGCTGCCTGATTATGCTGCCATTTGCGGTATCACTGCTGAAGAACTCCGTACTCAAATGGCTCCCGATGTAAAGCATCTGGCTACCCGGTTGGGAATCACTGCAGAGGAGATGTTGGACAGACTGAAGGAAAATTATGACGGTTATCATTTTTCGTGGCCGTCGCCCGACGTTTTCAATCCTTTCAGTTTGCTGAAGGCGATGGCTTTGGGAGAGATCGGCTCTTATTGGTTTGAGAGTGGTACACCCACTTATATCATAGAGATGCTGCGTAAATATGCTGTATTGCCATCAGAAATTGGTGGCGAGGAAGCGTCTCCCAGTGATTTTAACGTACCTTTAGAGTTGGCTACCAATTATATGCCGTTGCTTTATCAGGCTGGTTACCTTACGATAAAGGGTGCGGATTTGGAATTTGACGCATATATGCTTGATATTCCAAACAAAGAGGTGCGTGTCGGTCTGATGAAAAGCCTGATCCCATCTTATGTGACGAGTGACAGTCATGAGGTGAATAGTGTGGTGCGTAACTTAGCGCGTAACATTGTGCGGGGAGATATGGACGAGGCTTTGAAGCTGCTTCAGGCTTTTCTTTCCACTGTGCCATATTGCGACAACACGGATTATGAGGGACATTACCAGCAGATGCTATATGTGATATTCTCATTGCTGGGCATTTATACCGATGTGGAGGTGCACACGCTGAAAGGACGTGTGGATATGGTGCTTCGCACGAGGACTACTCTCTATCTGGTAGAACTGAAATTGAATCAAAATGCAGAGATTGCCATGAAGCAAATTGATTTGCAGCAATATGCAGATCGTTTTACTCTTTGCGGGCTTCCGGTGGTAAAGGTTGCAATAAATTTTAGTGCGGAGACTCGGACAATTGCTGATTGGGTGATTTCAAGAGGAACGTATGCATAGTTGTATTATAATTTAAATAATTTTAAAAGAGTATGAGTAGCAAGATATACCCCATTGGCATACAGAACTTTGAAAAAATCCGGAAAGACGGTTATTTCTATATTGATAAGACTGCTTTGATTTATCAGATGGTGAAGACAGGCAGTTATTATTTCTTGAGCCGTCCCCGTCGTTTTGGAAAAAGTCTGTTGATATCTACGCTTGAAGCGTATTTCTTGGGCAAGAAAGAACTTTTTGAGGGCTTGGCCATGGAAAAGCTGGAAAAGGATTGGATTACATATCCCATTTTTCATATCGATCTTAATACGGAGAAGTATGATACGCGGGAGAGCCTGGACAGCATATTGAATTTCACATTGGAGAAATGGGAACAGCAATATGGCACCGCCCCGTCGGAAACAACTTTTGCATTGCGTTTTCGCGGCCTTATTGAACGGGCTTATGAGCAAACCGGGCAGCGTGTGGTCATTCTGATAGATGAATATGATAAGCCCATGTTACAAGCAATAGGTAACGAGGAGCTTCAGAAGGAATTCCGGAATACCATGAAAGCTTTTTATAGTGTGCTGAAGACTATGGACGGTTGCATTCAGTTTGCTTTTCTGACAGGAGTGACGAAATTCGGTAAGGTAAGCGTGTTCAGCGATTTAAATAATCTCGATGACATCTCAATGCGGAAGCAATACGTGGATATTTGCGGAGTTTCTGAAAAAGAATTGCATGATAATTTGGAAATTGAACTGCATGAACTGGCGGATGCAAAGGAGCTGACTTATGGTGAACTGTGCAATAGATTGAGGGAGTACTATGATGGCTATCATTTTACATACAATTCTATCGGAATATATAATCCGTTCAGCTTGCTTAATACTTTTAAATATAGAGAGTTCGGTAGTTATTGGTTTGAAACGGGAACTCCTACTTATCTAGTGGAGTTGCTGAAAAAACATCATTATGACTTGGAACGTATGGCGCATGAGGAAACGAGTGCCGCTGTATTGAACAGTATTGATTCAACATCGGACAATCCCATTCCGGTTATTTATCAGAGCGGTTATCTCACTATCAAAGGATATGAAGAGCGTTTTGGCATTTATAGCTTGGGTTTCCCGAATCGCGAAGTAGAGGAAGGGTTTGTCAAATTCTTGCTTCCTTTTTATGCAAACACCAATGCGGTAGAGTCGGAGTTTGAAATACAAAAATTTGTTCGTGAAGTAGAAGCTGGAGATTATGATTCTTTTTTCCGTCGTCTCCAGAGTTTCTTTGCTGATACTCCTTATGAGCTTATCCGTGATTTGGAATTGCATTATCAGAATGTACTTTTTATAGTCTTTAAACTGGTCGGATTTTATGTGAAGGCGGAATACCACACAAGTGAAGGACGTATCGACTTAGTTCTGCAAACTGATAAGTTTGTTTATGTGATAGAATTCAAACTTGACGGGACAGCGGAAGACGCCTTACGACAAATTAACGAGAAACATTATGCACTTCCTTTTGAAGCTGGCGGCAATCGCCGATTATTTAAAATAGGAGTGAACTTTAACGCGAAAATGCGTAATATTGAGAAATGGATAGTGGAGTAATCTGTGAAATAATTGATGGAAAATCCCGGCTGAAGAAATAAAACGGCTGGGATTTTTTGTTTAGGATGTCTATTTGCCATTCTTGAAAAATATCAAATGGTAGCTATATCTTTTCCGTGTGCGATAACGTAAACGCAAAAAATAACAATTTATTATGTAGAAAAAGTTGGGGGAATGCTTCGTAGTTCACAAATAATGATTAAATTTGCCGCGATTTGTAATGCGGAGTTTGCAAAATGACGAATAATACTATAAAGCATCTGGGTATTGTGGAAAACATACAGGGTTCTCATCTGTCGGTGAGGATCGTTCAGACATCGGCTTGCGCGGCTTGCAGCGTGAAGGGACACTGTTCCTCGGCAGACAGCAAGGACAAAATCATAGATATAATTGATACTGCGGCGGCTTCCTACCAGGTGGGGGAAAACGTAATGGTGGTCGGCGAAACGTCGATGGGAATGCAGGCGGTGGCCTTGGCATTCATTATCCCTTTCGTTCTTTTAATATTTACATTGTTCCTTTTTATGGCACTGATAGAGAATGAACTGTATGCGGCACTTCTTTCTCTGGCTGTCCTTATACCTTATTATTTCGTTTTGTGGCTCAATAAAACGCGACTCAAACAACAATTTTCATTTACTATAAAACCAATAAATAACTAAAAACATTATGAATTTGATTCTGATTGCAGTGATTTCATTGGGAGCGATAGCGCTCGTGCTGGCCGCTATTCTTTATGTGGCTTCCAAGAAATTTGCCGTGTATGAAGATCCGCGGATTGCCCAGGTAGGGGAAGTGTTGCCCCAGGCAAATTGTGGTGGATGTGGTTATCCGGGTTGTAGCGGTTTTGCCGACGCTTGCGTCAAAGCCGGCTCGCTGGATGGAAAATTCTGCCCCGTAGGCGGACAACCTGTCATGGCTAAAATTGCTGATATCCTCGGACTGGCAGCCGGAGAGGCTGAACCGATGGTAGCAGTGGTGAGATGTAACGGAACGTGTGCCAACCGTCCGCGTATTAATCAATACGACGGTGCTAAGAGTTGTGCTATTGCCGCTTCGCTGTATGGCGGAGAGACGGGTTGTAGCTACGGCTGTCTGGGTTGTGGCGACTGTGTGGCTGCCTGCCAGTTTGACGCTATCCACATGAACCCGGAAACGGGACTTCCGGAAGTCGACGAGGCGAAATGTACCGCTTGCGGCGCCTGTGTGAAGGCTTGCCCGAAGGCGATCATTGAAATCCGTCCGCAAGGCAAGAAGTCGCGCCGCGTGTATGTCTCTTGTGTGAATAAAGACAAGGGAGCGGTGGCACGTAAGGCTTGTACAGTGAGCTGTATCGGCTGTGGCAAGTGTGTGAAGACTTGTCCGTTCGAAGCTATTACGCTGGAAAACAACTTGGCTTACATTGATCCGAACAAGTGTAAATCTTGCCGGAAATGTGTGGAAGTTTGTCCGCAGAATAGCATTGTCGAGTTGAATTTCCCGCCACGGAAACCGAAAGAAGAAGCTCCGGCTGCTCCGAAACCGGCTGCTGTTTCTAAAGAAGCGGTGGAGACTCCTGCATCGGCTGCAAAAGTGGAAACTCCTGCTGAAAAGGCTACAGAAGCTCCGAAAGTAACAGAATAATAACAGAAAAAAATACAGAACTGTATGTTAAAGACATTTTCAATTGGTGGAGTTCATCCACACGAAAATAAATTGTCGGCACATCAACCTATCATTACGGCGGAAGTTCCTGCGAAAGCGGTTATTCTGCTGGGCCAGCATATTGGCGCACCTGCCAAACCGGTTGTTGCGAAAGGGGATGTGGTAAAGGTAGGCACACGGATTGCCGAACCTGCCGGCTTTGTTTCGGCAGCAATTCACTCTTCGGTCAGTGGTAAAGTGGCGAAGATTGATACGATAGTCGATGCCAGCGGTTATGCGAAACCTGCTATTTTCATTGATGTGGAAGGTGACGAATGGGAAGAAACAATCGACCGCAGCAAGACACTGGTGAAAGAATGCGATCTTTCGGCGGAAGAAATTGTGAAGAAGATTGCCGATGCCGGTATCGTAGGTCTGGGCGGTGCTTGTTTCCCTACACAGGTGAAGCTGTGTCCTCCTCCTTCTTTCAAGGCGGAATGCGTGATTATCAATGCGGTGGAATGTGAACCGTATCTGACTGCCGATCATCAGCTGATGCTGGAACACGCGGAAGAAATCATGGTAGGCGTGTCTATCCTGATGAAAGCCGTGAAAGTGAATAAAGCGTTTATCGGAATCGAGAACAATAAGCCGGACGCAATTCAGTTGATGACGAAGGTAGCTTCCAGTTATGCGGGTATCGAAGTGGTGCCTTTGAAGGTGAAATATCCGCAGGGAGGTGAAAAGCAGCTGATTGACGCGATCACCAAACGTCAGGTGGCAAGCGGTGCGCTGCCTATCTCTACGGGGGCTGTCGTGCAGAATGTAGGTACGGCTTTCGCTGTTTATGAAGCGGTGCAGAAGAACAAGCCGTTGTTTGAGCGCGTGATTACGGTGACCGGAAAGTCGGTGGCCCGTCCGTCCAACTTCCTCGCCCGTATCGGTACGCCGATGAAGCAGTTGATCGACGCTTGCGGCGGTCTGCCGGAAGACACGGGAAAGGTGATCGGCGGTGGCCCGATGATGGGTAAGGCGTTGGTGAACATCGACGTTCCTACTGCGAAGGGCAGTTCCGGCATCCTGATTATGAACCGGAAGGAAGCCAAGCGCGGGGAAGCACAAACCTGTATCCGTTGCGCGAAGTGCGTGAGCGCCTGTCCTATGGGACTGGAACCGTACTTGCTCGGAGCGTTGTCCGAAAACGGGGATTTTGAAACAATGGAAAAAGAAAGAATCATGGATTGTATCGAGTGCGGTTCCTGCCAGTTCACTTGTCCTGCCAACCGTCCGTTACTTGACTACTGCCGTCTGGGTAAAGGCAAGGTAGGCGCTATGATTCGTGCACGTCAAGCTAAAAAATAACGAATATGGAAAATAAATTAATCGTATCACTATCACCCCACGTTCATGGCGGAGACAGCGTACAGAAAAATATGTATGGCGTGCTGATCGCACTGATTCCGGCTTTTCTGGTGTCTCTCTATTTCTTCGGACTGGGTGCCCTGATTGTCACGGCTACTTCCGTGGCCGCTTGTTTGTTCTTCGAATGGGCAATCGGGAAATATTTACTGAAGAAACCTACCACGACAATCTGTGACGGCTCTGCTATCATCACAGGTGTGTTGCTGGCATTCAACTTACCTTCCAACCTGCCTGTATGGATCATCATTCTCGGCGCACTGTTTGCTATCGGTGTGGGAAAGATGTCTTTCGGCGGATTGGGCTGCAACCCTTTCAACCCGGCATTGGCAGGACGTGTGTTCCTGTTGCTTTCTTTCCCGGTGCAGATGACCAGTTGGCCGGTAGTCGGTCAGTTGACCGCCTACACGGACGCTACGACGGGAGCTACTCCGCTGGCATTGATGAAGCAGGCGATCTACGGCAATACGGACGCTTTAAGCCAGATTCCGGATGCGTTGAGCCTGTTGATCGGACAAAACGGCGGATGTCTCGGTGAAGTGAGCGCGCTGGCTCTGCTGATCGGTTTGGCGTATATGCTGTGGAAGAAAATTATCACATGGCATATTCCGGTATCTATCCTGGTTACCGTATTCGTGTTCGCAGGCATCATGCATCTGGCGGATCCTGAAAAATACGTGTCTCCGGTGCTCCAACTGCTTTCCGGTGGTCTGATGCTGGGTGCTGTCTTTATGGCAACCGACTATGTGACGTCTCCGATGAGCAAGAAAGGTATGCTGATTTATGGCGTTTGCATCGGTCTGCTGACAGTGGTGATCCGTCTGTTCGGCGCCTATCCCGAAGGTATGTCGTTCGCCATTCTGATAATGAATGCATTCACTCCGCTGATTAATACCTATTGTAAACCTAAACGCTTTGGGGAGGTAGCGAAGAAGAAATGAAAAAGTTACAATCATCTTTGAAAAATATGTTGCTGGTGCTGACGGGAGTGACTGCTGTCTCCGTCGCGTTGCTGGCTTATGTGAACGAACTGACGAAAGGGCCTATCGCCGAGGCGAACGCCAAGACGCTGAACGAGGCCCTGAAAAAAGTTCTTCCTGAATTTACGAACAACCCGGTGGCGGAAAGCGATACGATCTTCAGCGAGAAAGACGGCAAGAAGAATGTCGATTTCATTGTTTATCCGGCCAAGAACGGTGATAATATAGTAGGCACGGCTGTTGAAGCCAAGTCCATGGGATTCGGCGGCGAGCTGAAAGTGCTGGTTGGCTTTGACGCCGAAGGTAAAATCTACAACTACTCCCTGCTGGCTCATACGGAAACTCCGGGACTGGGTTCGAAGGCCGACAAATGGTTCGGTGCTTACGATCCTGCCAAGGGTGAACAGGCGGTGTCACACGAGGAAAGCACGAAGTCTATCCTGGGCATGAATCCGGGTGAAGCCGCACTGACGGTCAGCAAAGACGGCGGGCAGGTGGACGCCATTACCGCTTCTACGATTACCTCACGCGCTTTCCTGAATGCCGTAAATGCTGCTTATCAGGCTTACAAAGCCGGAGGGGGAGAAGTGAACGGAGCTACGGGTGCTTCTCAAAAGGCTGCCGGTGAAAATGCCGATGCTGCTATGGGTGCTACAACTAAAGTGGAACTTACTGATTCTATCAGTGCTAATTAAGAAAGGAGACAGATATGAATAACTTTAAAGTAATGATGAACGGGATTATCAAAGAGAATCCTACGTTTGTACTCCTGCTCGGTATGTGTCCTACGTTGGGTACTACTTCATCGGCTATCAACGGCATGGGTATGGGACTGGCCACCATGTTCGTGCTGATCTGCTCGAACGTGGTGATCTCACTGATTAAAAACCTGATTCCGGATATGGTGCGTATCCCTTCGTTTATTGTGGTGATTGCGTCTTTCGTGACGTTGCTCCAAATGGTGATGCAGGCATACGTGCCGGGACTGTACGCCACACTCGGCCTTTTCATCCCGTTGATCGTAGTGAACTGTATCGTGCTGGGGCGTGCCGAAGCTTTTGCCGCAAAGAACAATGCGCTGGCATCCATGTTCGACGGTATCGGTATGGGACTGGGCTTTACCATTGCCCTGACTTTGCTGGGTGCTGTCCGCGAATTTCTGGGAACAGGCAAGATCTTCGACCTGACTATCCTGCCGGAAGAATACGGAATGTTGGTGTTCGTACTGGCTCCGGGTGCTTTCATCGCCCTGGGATATCTCATCGCATTGATTAATAGTTTCAAGAAAGCTTAACTCTATTAAATAAGAAAAGAATATGGAATATATATTGATATTTATTTCGGCAATCTTTGTAAACAACATCGTGTTGTCGCAGTTCCTGGGCATCTGCCCGTTCCTGGGCGTTTCCAAGAAAGTGGAGACTGCAATGGGGATGAGCGCCGCGGTGGCTTTCGTGTTGACTATCGCTACCATTGTCACATTCCTCATTCAGAAGTTTGTGCTGGATGTGTTCGGACTGGGATACTTGCAGACGATTACTTTCATTCTGGTGATTGCCGGACTGGTGCAAATGGTGGAAATCATCCTGAAGAAAGTTTCCCCCGCCTTGTATCAGGCGTTGGGCGTGTTCCTGCCGTTGATTACAACCAACTGTTGTATCCTGGGTGTGGCTATCCTCGTGATACAGAAAGACTATGACCTGCTGACAGGAGTTGTGTATGCATTCTCCACCGCTATCGGTTTCGGTCTGGCACTGGTTCTCTTTGCCGGATTGCGCGAACAGATGAGCCTGGTGAAAGTTCCGAAAGGAATGCAGGGCACACCGATTGCATTGATTACCGCCGGCCTGCTCGCCATGGCATTCATGGGATTCTCCGGCGTGGTGTAAAGACTTACAGTTGATAATTTAATATAGGATTGGAAACCTTGCTGTATAACATATACAGAAATGGGTTTCCAATCCTTTTTTTAATACCTGACTGCCATTAATTCGTACTTTAATAGCCTTTTATTAAATAAAATGCCGGCAAATTATTGCATTTCCATTTTATTTCCTTAAATTTGTAGCTCAAACGACAAAAGCCGAAAAACTAACCATTTATTAAAGAATATGAAAGAAAGAATTTTAGTAACGGGCGGAACGGGATACATTGGTTCTCACACCGTAGTAGAACTACAGAACAGTGGATATGAAGTAATCATCATCGATAATTTATCTAACTCAAATGCCGACGTTGTTGACAATATAGAGAAAGTATCAGGTATTCGCCCTGCTTTTGAAAAACTGGATTGTTTGGATTTCGCAGGTCTGGATGCTATCTTTACCAAATATAAAGGAATTAAGGCGATCATTCACTTTGCAGCGAGCAAAGCGGTTGGAGAGTCAGTAGAGAAGCCGTTGCTTTATTATCGCAACAACCTGGTTTCGCTGATCAACCTCCTCGAACTGATGCCGAAACATGGAGTGGAAGGAATCGTATTCTCTTCATCTTGTACCGTATACGGTCAGCCGGATGAATTGCCGGTAACGGAAAAGGCTCCGATCAAGAAAGCGGAATCTCCTTACGGAAATACAAAACAGATCAATGAAGAGATTATCCGTGATACGGTAGCTTCCGGTGCTCCGATCAATGCGATCATGCTGCGTTATTTCAACCCGATCGGTGCTCATCCTACTGCATTGCTGGGCGAACTTCCGAATGGCGTTCCTCAAAATCTGATTCCTTACCTGACTCAGACCGCAATCGGTATCCGTGAGAAACTGAGCGTGTTTGGCGATGATTATGATACTCCTGACGGTTCTTGTATCCGTGACTTTATCAATGTCGTTGACTTGGCTAAGGCACACGTGATCGCTATCCGCCGTATTCTGGAGAAGACACAGAAAGAAAAAGTCGAAGTGTTCAATATCGGCACGGGACGCGGAGTGTCTGTTCTGGAATTGATTAACGGTTTTGAAAAAGCTACCGGCGTTAAACTGAATTATCAGATTGTAGGACGTCGTGCAGGTGATATTGAAAAGGTTTGGGCTAACCCTGATTTTGCAAACCAGGAACTGGGTTGGAAGGCCGTGGAAACCTTGGAAGATACTTTACGTTCTGCATGGAACTGGCAATTGAAACTTCGTGAAAGAGGTATTCAATAAGATATATTTAATTATTTGTTGTAAAAACATGAAAATATAAACAAAATAGAAACAAATCGTGCATGCGATTTGTTTAATTGATGCAAGTCGACCTGAAACTGTTTGTGAGTATGTGAATATACATGGATAGTACTTATACCTCCCCGGTATAGACAGGGAGATTGCATAGTAGTTTTGTCGTGTTTTATTTTGTGTTTGTGTTGTGACGGTACTACGACGTGAGTCGTGGTACCGTTTTTTGGTACGCCCAACATGGGTATTCTGTTTTATAAAATATTTAGCACTAATTCTTTTGTTATCCAAAATTATTTTGTAATTTTGTATCAAATGAATAAGATATGAGAGTAGTATCACATAAGAAATTGAAAGATTTCTACGAGACGAAAGGGTGTGAAGATTCACGTGTTGCTTTAGAACGTTGGTATGATATAGCGGAAAAAGCAGAATGGCGGAATTTGTCTGATATAAAAGCGGATTTTCTATCGACTGATTATGTGGGCAATCAACACTATGTTTTTAATATCAGAGGGAACAACTATCGGCTGGTAGTGGTTGTTAAATTTACGGTGGGATACATTTTTGTCCGTTGGGTGGGAACTCATAAAGAGTATGATAAAATAGATTGTTCAACTATATAATATAATAGATATGACTAAAATAACGAAAGAACAATACGAATTTGCATTGGCAAGAGTCGAAGAACTTCTGCCTTTGGTGGACGACAGCACTCCTGCAAATGACAAGAGCATGGTGGAGCTTTCTGTTATGTCTGATATAGTGATTGCGTATGAGAAGGAACATTTTCCTATAGAAAAACCAACCGTAGCAGAATTGATAGAATTGTCCCTTGAAGAAAAGGGGATGACACAAAAACAGCTTGCCAGTGAAATAGGGGTTAGCCCTTCACGCGTGAATGATTATATTTCGGGTCGCTCGGAACCTACTTTAAAAATAGCTCGCTTGCTTTGCCGGGTACTCAATATACACCCCGCTGCCATGTTGGGATTTTGAAAAAATAGTCAAAACATAATTGTTAGTGAGATTTATTTGTTTAATGTACCTTTGAAGCAGAATACATCAGTTCCCCAATCAATTTCCGGTAAGACGAATCCGGGAGCAAACAGCCCGAATACGGATGAGCCGGAGCCGCTCATGGATGCGTAGATTGCTCCTTGATGATAGAGTTCTTCTTTGATTTCTCCAATGACGGGATGTTGCGGGAATACACTTGCTTCGAAATCATTGATTAACGTATCCTTCCATTCTTGTACAGGACGCTGGATTGCCTCCCTAACCG
>OLIV01001406.1_pt1 | contig 11796 bp, 9 predicted proteins | sample 1601411 | NCBI WGS metagenome assembly OLIV01 (sample SAMN03922450, study PRJEB24848) | human gut metagenome | isolation source: stool sample | host: Homo sapiens | place: Germany | collected 2009-11 | reverse complement strand
AACCTGGATAAAATAATCTTTCGAACACTAGTGATTTACAATCCGATTGCTTCCTATTTTTAATTAATAGGTATGACTTGCGGATCAAAGATCCTCATATTTCATGCTGTCGGATAGCATATCCGACAGAACATTACTCTTGTGGCTTATTGTCCCGACTGACAGAACATTGCGCTCAACAATACTTGCAAATCCGACAGAACATTAGCTTTGTTGCTTTAAGACAATATTTTGTATCACCACAAAGCATTTGAATTGACTAACGTCGAACGATGTTTCTTCACTCTTCGTTCTTCACTCTTCACTTAAACATGCTGTTGTTTCGGCTGATTTGCGCAAGTAGTAACGCGGCGAAAAATCTTTGTATGTGTTGTGTGGCAGCGAAGGTTCTTTAATAAAATAGATAATGTCTTAGCTTTGGTTTACATTTATCTGTGGTTTGACTGCTTTCCTTTACATATTGTTGTTTTGTTGTTGGTATTTGTATTTTTATAACATTAGAATTGTTGCATGAATTGAAATTTGTATATCTTTGCATGCAACTTTTAAAAACACAAATATGAAGAGAATAAAACGAATCAGTGCAATTTTGGTTTTGTGCACATTGTTGTGTCTGCCTGAGCTGCATGCCCAGATTAGCAAATCTCCGGTCGACACGATACCTTTCGAACTGGGTGCCGACAACCGTCTGTATGTGACAGTCTATATCAACGGGCAGGACGACCGCCCCCTGCGCTTTCTGCTGGACACTGGAGCGACGGATGTGGTGCTTAATTCCAATTCGCCGCGCACCGAAGGGCTGGCTGCCTTTACGGGAAGTGTGGAGAACAATAGCGCCAATTCGGTGGAAACCATTCCTTCCACAGAGTCCTCTCAGGTGGTGAGGATGGGCAGCCGGGCCATTTCCGGATTGAAACTGATAGCTATTCCTTATCCGCCCGATGCTTGGGACGGTGTGCTGGGGCTGTCTTATCTGAGGAACTTTGATGTCCGCATTGATTATCGGCGGAAATCCATCTTCCTGTATGAATTGGGCGACGGGCAGAAGGCGGCATCGGACAAGGCTGTCAGGCTGAAGATGGACTATCGTCTTGGAGATCCTGGAGAGTCTGGAGTGCCGGTCGTTCCGGTCGGCGTGCGTGTCGGCGGAGTGGATTATCTGGTGTCGGTAGAGGTGGATACCGGTTCCGACCGTGTGTTCGATCTCAATACACCTTTCGTCCGTCGCAACGGCCTGCTGGGCACACAGAAACCATTTGCCATCTCGCGCATAGCCGGTACGGTGAAGGACGGCGATGAACTTCAGAATGTGTACTTCGATTCGGTAACACTGGGAGATTCACTGACTTTGCCTCGCATACCCGGTGCCTTTTCTACGGTGACAACGGGTGTACAGGCCAGTGACGCGATGGACGGCGTGTTGGGCAACAACTTCCTGCAACGTTTCAACCAACTCTATGACTTCAAGAATAATTATCTCTATCTGGAGGTGAACGACCGGCTCTACACTCCTTTCTATGACTTTCTAGTTCGTTGAACAGGAAGTTCACATCCTTGTAATGCTTTGTACATATCCTTGACGCAGGTTGTGCACATCCTTGTGACAGGAAAACTACAAACTGAGTGCATCAGTTCTCTTTCAGTACCCCGTGCCGACGGATATGTAGCAACAAGAGTAATGTTCCGGCAGATTTGCAATTGTCGTGCAAGCGAGAGCTGAAGCAAATTATATTTGGTTATGCCGAGCGCAGCTGACAATCAATAAAATTAATCTGCCGGAATTAAGTACCTGCGCATAAACATTTGTGCTTAAACAAATAAGCAGACTTAAAATGATTAATAATTTCATTCGTCTCATAAAGCAGTATTTACTTTGATTTTGTTCGCATGTCAATAATTTATGTGCAAATTTGTAAAATATACGTGTCCTGCAAAAAGATATAATTATTTTATTTGGTAGCAGCTTCTTGTTGCTTGCAGCCGTATGCTGATGCGTAGGCGTAAATATTATTTATGACAGATTTGTGGTCGTGTTTGTTTTATAATCATTATATTTGCATAATGGTCATCCTTGGTGTGTGTCATACGTTAGGGCGCATATACGGCAGGATGAATTTATGGTGAGAAGTGCGTGCAGGCGTTTGACTAAGACCAAAAAAGTGAAGTTATGAGCGAAGAGCAGTTTGTTCCGTTTATCGGTGTGTCGCGCCACAGAATGGCGACCGACGGCAACGGCGTTACCACGCTTGCCGCCTTTCATGGCTGCCGGCTCGGTTGTAGCTATTGTCTCAATCCGCAGTGCCGCGCAGACGATAGTCCGTGTTTGTGGCATTCGCCCGAAACGCTGTATGAAGAAGTCAGGGCAGACGAGCTTTATTTCCTCGCCACAGGCGGCGGAATAACTTTCGGCGGCGGCGAACCGCTGCTGTATCCTGATTTTATCGTAAGGTTCAGAGAACTTTGCGGACCGCAGTGGAAAATCAATGTTGAGACTTCGCTCAATGTGGCAGCCGCCAATGTTGAGGCCATAGCCGATGTTGTAGACACATGGTTTATCGACGTGAAAGACCTTGATGCCGATATCTACCGCCGCTACACGGGGCACGACAATGCGCAGGTAATAGATAATCTCTCGCTTATAGCCGGTGGTGGCAGGGCAGGGCGGTGCGTGATACGGCTTCCGCTCATACCCGGATATAACACCGATGCCGACCGCGCAAGTTCAGAAGCCAGGTTAAGGGATATGGGCTTTGAACATTTTGACAAATTTAATTATGAAATACCATGACACGGGGAAAGGAAATTTGCGGAATACTGAAAGACATACGCCGCCGTATAGCCGAGGCGAACGGTATAGAATATGTTGCAGCTGAATGCCGTTATGAAGGCGACTGCAGCGGCACTTGTCCGCGATGCGAGGCCGAGGCGGCTGCTCTATGGCGTCAGCTCGACATGCGCCGTGCCGCAGGCAGGGCAGTGGTGCTCGCAGGACTTTCAGCCGGACTGCTTACGGCGTCGGCACAGAGCAGCGGCGGAGCAGGGCAAGGCTGCGGCTCATGCCACTCAGGTTGTCAGCCGGCGGAAGTGTCAAGCCGTAATCCGGCTGCGGAAGGTGTTGACACAATCAAGGTTGTGCACAACAGCGGCAAGGCAGAGCCGCGCTTGTCTGCCGATATAGACGACCGGCAATTGTTTGGCGCGATAAACGAAGTTATGCCGCAGTTTAAGGGAGGCGTCAAGGCCATGGCAGATTATGTCAAGTCGTCGGTAGACTCTATTATGGCTGAGCGCAACCTGACGGTCGACTCCCTGTCGGCAGGCCGTTGCGTAGTTTCGTTTACAGTCAGGAAAGACGGCAGCATAGCCGATGTTAAGGTAGTTAAGAAACTTAACGATGCTTTCGACAGCGTAGCCGTTGACGTGGTGAAAGGCATGCCGCGCTGGAATCCCGGTAAGCGTAACGGAAAATGCATAGATGCAAGATACACCATACCGATAATATTCCGTGTTTATCCGGACGATGTGCAACCGGACAAGATGCAGCAATAAATTGGTTTGCAGATAGATTAATAAAAGGCAAACATGTAATCAGAAGCTGTGCCTGCAGCAGATGTCTTTATTGTGCCGGAACAATTTATGGGCTTTGTTTTTGTGAGGTATAATTTTTTCTATATTGCGGTCTGCCGGAAAAAATACAGCCTTGCGGCATCTTCTTTGTCAAGTTTCCGCAAGGCTGTATGTGTTGTTATGGTTTTACAAGCTCCATCTTTCCTTTGGCGTTCTTTCTGAAGTCGAGTTCATAGAACACCGTTGAGGTCTGTCCCGCATTGCTTACGGTCTCCTTACCTTTCTCGATGACGTTGAGTTTTATTGAAACTTTCGGGTCGTCGTATGTGTTCATCGTGTAGCTGTCCATCGACTTAAACTCAAATTCGGCCGGTATCAGTGCCTTTGCAGCCTCAATGTCCTTCATCACTTCGGCAGGGTTAAGGTTGGCCATGTCTATGGCAGGCACGTCTTTGGCGTTGAGATTTTTGTGCCATTTCTCCCATCCTGCGTCAGTAAGCTCTGTTGCCTTCCAGCCCAGGTCAGACATGAACGACTGGTTCCACACGCGTCCGTCTTTGTCAACCATCTCATAGGTAAAAATAGAAACGTTGTTAGAAAGTTCGTCGCGTCCCATGCCTTCGGTCCACGACACGCTGATTATCTTCCACTGGTCGGGCTTGATGTTGTCGGCTGCTATCGATTTGGCTTTCTCAACAGCGCTCTCCGTGTCCATTTTCACCCCTGTCAGATCTTTCAGCCCCGACTTGCTGCACGCCGTAATCATTATGGCTGCGAGGGCTAGCGTAAGCACTCTCTGTAAGTTTTTCATAATAACTCAATTTTTTTAATTAAACAATAAATATTCTTTGTCTTTCTCTAAAGTGTTTTTACCGTGTTGACCATATGCGGCAAATAAAACCGAACGGTCGTTCATATTTGTCTGCAAATATATGAATTTAAACCGTTCGCATTGCAATTTCAACAAATTGTTAACACTTTATAACTTATCGCCGGGCGTTGCTTTGCGTCTGAAAGAAGCTTGCATTGAGCCGGCGCCAAGCCGATGCGTGCAAAGCAGTTGCCGGCAACAATAGAATGAAAGGCATGCCGGCATTATGATTAAACTGCCAAAACCATTAAAAATCAATGAATTTATTTTGTCTTGCCCCCGATTTGCATTATCTTTGCACAAGAAAAGCTGCATCTCGGCATACCGCTCAAGCAAGCTTGGCGATTCTGCTCTCGATTTGCATTATCTTTGCACAAGAAAAGTTGCATCTCGAAATATTTTATGCCGGACGGCCAAGGAGAGCAGCTGAATATCTTTCAAGAACAAACAATTATATACCGTAAATATGATTCTTTTTTTCAGAACTCCATCACAAAGCGTTATTGCTACCGAAGCTGACCATCAGCTCAATAACGAGGAAATAAAGGAACTGTGCTGGCTTTATGGCGATGCCACACTCGTAGAAGACAACTGCCTCAGCGGATATTTCGTGGGCCCGCGCCGCGAGATGATTACCCCCTGGAGCACAAATGCCGTTGAGATTACACAAAACATGAATCTGAACGGCATTTCGCGTATAGAGGAATACTTCCCCGTAAGCAGCAAGGATGCCGACCACGACCCAATGCTGCAGCGCATGTACGACGGACTCGACCAGAGCATCTTCACTGTTGACCACAAGCCGGAGCCTATCAAGCACGTTGACAACCTTGAGGAATACAACGAGCAGGAAGGTCTGGCGCTGTCGCCTGAAGAAATTGAGTATCTGCACAAGATTGAGAAAGAGCTCGGCCGCCCGCTGACCGACTCTGAGATTTTCGGTTTTGCACAGATTAACTCTGAGCACTGCCGCCACAAGATTTTCGGCGGTGTGTTCATCATCGACGGCAAGGAGATGGAGTCGTCGCTCTTCAACATGATCAAGAAGACGACAAAGGAGAATCCTCACAAGATTCTGAGTGCATACAAGGATAACGTGGCTTTCTCTCAGGGCCCTGTCATCGAGCAGTTTGCCCCGGAAGACCAGTCGACATCTGACTATTTCCGTGTTAAGGACATCGAGAGCGTTATCTCTCTGAAGGCCGAGACACACAACTTCCCTACAACTGTAGAGCCGTTTAACGGTGCCGCTACAGGTACGGGCGGTGAGATCCGCGACCGTATGGGCGGTGGCGTAGGTTCATGGCCTATCGCCGGAACAGCCGTTTACATGACTTCTTATCCGCGCATCAACGGCGGACGCGACTGGGAGGACATCCTGCCCGTGCGCAAATGGCTGTATCAGACACCTGAGCAGATTCTTATCAAGGCTTCTAACGGTGCGTCAGACTTCGGCAACAAGTTCGGTCAGCCGCTGATCACCGGTTCTGTGCTTACGTTCGAGCATAAGGAAGGCGACGAGAAATATGCTTACGACAAGGTTATCATGCTTGCCGGCGGCGTAGGCTACGGCACAAAGCGCGACTGCCTGAAGAAGGAGCCGCAGAAGGGCAACAAGGTTGTCGTTGTAGGTGGCGACAACTATCGCATCGGTCTCGGCGGCGGAAGCGTTTCTTCTGTTGACACAGGCCGCTACAGCAACGGCATTGAGCTTAACGCCGTTCAGCGTGCCAACCCCGAGATGCAGAAGCGTGCTTACAACCTTGTACGTGCATTGTGCGAGGAAGATGTAAACCCGGTTGTCAGCATCCACGACCACGGTTCGGCAGGACACGTCAACTGTCTGTCAGAGCTCGTTGAGGAGTGCGGCGGTCAGATTGACATGACCAAGCTGCCTATAGGCGACAAGACCTTGTCGAGCAAGGAGATTATAGCAAACGAAAGTCAGGAGCGCATGGGTCTGCTCATTGACGAAAAACATATTGAACACGTGCGCAAGATAGCTGAGCGCGAGCGTGCTCCGCTGTATGTGGTAGGCGAGACCACAGGCGACGCTCACTTCTCGTTCGTTCAGGGCGACGGCGTTAAGCCTTTCGACCTCGACGTTGCTCAGATGTTCGGTCATTCACCAAAGACATATATGGTGGACAAGACCGTAGAGCGCCACTATGAAGACGTAACTTACAGCCAGGACAAGCTCGACGAGTATCTCAGCCGCGTGCTGCAGCTTGAGGCCGTTGCCTGCAAAGACTGGCTCACAAATAAGGTTGACCGCAGCGTTACAGGTAAGATTGCGCGCCAGCAGTGCCAGGGCGAAATACAGTTGCCTCTGTCCGACTGCGGCGTCGTTGCTCTCGACTATCGCGGACGCAAGGGTATAGCCACAGCCCTCGGACACGCTCCTCAGGCAGGTCTGGCTTCGCCCGAGGCAGGCAGCGTGCTGTCAGTGGCCGAGTCGCTCACCAACATAGTATGGGCTCCGCTCGAGGACGGTCTCGACAGCGTAAGCCTCTCTGCCAACTGGATGTGGCCCTGCCGCTCACAGGAAGGTGAGGATGCACGTCTTTACAGCGCAGTCAAGGCTCTGTCAGACTTCTGCTGCGACATCAAGGTGAACGTTCCTACGGGTAAAGACTCTCTCTCAATGAGTCAGCAGTATCCCGACGGAACAAAGATTATCAGCCCGGGAACAGTTATCGTCAGCAGCGGCGGTGAGGTTTCAGACATCCGCAAGGTGGTTTCTCCTGTTGTTGTCAACGATGCTAACTCAAGCATCTATCACATCGACTTCTCGTTCGACGAGCAGCGCCTTGGCGGAAGTGCCTTTGCACAGAGCCTCGGCAAGGTAGGCGACGACGTTCCTACAGTGAAGAATCCCGAATACTTCCGCGATGCGTTCAACACCGTTCAGGAGCTTATCAAGAAAGACCTCGTAATGGCAGGTCACGACATCAGCGCCGGCGGTATGATAACCACTCTTCTCGAGATGTGCTTCGCCAACACAAAGGGCGGCATGGACATCGACCTGAAGGAGATTGGCGGCGACGACATGGTTAAGATTCTTATGGCTGAGAACCCCGGCGTTATCGTTCAGATTGCCGACAAGGATGCTAAAGAGTTCAAGACCATAATGGACAACAACAGCATAAGCTACGCCATGATAGGTAAGCCGGCTGTAGGCACACGCACGCTGAAGGTTGCCAAGGGCGCGTTCAACCACGAATTTGACATCGACGCTCTGCGCGACGTATGGTACAAGACTTCATATCTGCTCGACCGCGACCAGAGCATGAACGGATGTGCCGACGCACGTCATGAAAATTATAAGAAACAGCCGCTGGAGATGAAGTTCAACGACTCGTTCACAGGCAAGCTCGAGCAGTATGGCATTTCGGCCGACCGCCGCGAGCGCACAGGCATCAAGGCTGCCATCATACGTGAGAAGGGAACCAACGGCGAGCGCGAGATGGCTTACTCGCTCTATCTTGCAGGCTTCGACGTTAAGGACGTGATGATGACCGACCTTATCAGCGGCCGCGAGACTCTCGAGGACATCAACATGATTGTGTTCTGCGGCGGTTTCGCCAACTCTGACGTGTTAGGCTCTGCCAAGGGATGGGCAGGAGCGTTCCTCTTCAACCCGAAGGCTAAGGAGGCTCTCGACAAGTTCTATGCCCGCAAGGACACCCTGTCGCTCGGCATCTGCAACGGCTGCCAGCTGATGGTTGAGCTCAATCTCATCAATCCTGAGCACGAGAAGAAGACTAAGATGCTGCATAATATTTCTCACAAGTTTGAGAGCACATTCCTCAGCCTTGACATACAGCAGAACAACAGCGTAATGTTCGGCTCGCTGAGCGGCAACAAGCTGGGCATCTGGGTGGCTCACGGAGAAGGCAAGTTCTATCTGCCCGAAGGCGAAGACAAATATAATGTTGTTGCAAAATACAACTATGCCGAATATCCGGGCAACCCCAACGGCTCTGACTATGCCGTTGCAGCTATCTGCTCAGCCGACGGACGCCATCTGGCAATGATGCCTCACCTTGAGCGCGCCATCTTCCCGTGGCAGAACGCATGGTATCCGGCCGACCGCCGCAACGACGACGTTACGCCGTGGATTGAGGCATTTGTCAATGCGCGCAAGTGGATTGAAGAGAACAAATAATAAACAAGCAAGCTGAAAAGTAAAAAGACAAGAGCCCTGTCATGACGGCCGTCAGCACAGCCCGTGGCGCCTTTACTGTAAGGCGGTGCGGCAAAGGCCGGACAAGGCGGAGCGCGTGTCTTTTTACTTTTCGTTTTTAAACAACTAAAACAAGGATGAGCAACTTTTATTTAGAGAGCTTCAAGACTTTTTTCAAGATAGGCCTGGTCACCCTGGGAGGCGGCTACGCCATGATTCCTATAATAGAGTCGGAGGTGGTCGACAAGAAGAAGTGGGTGAGCAAGGAAGACTTTCTCGACATCATAGCCATAGCCCAGAGCTGTCCGGGCGTGCTCGCCATCAACGTGAGCGTGTTTATAGGCTACAAGATGAAGAAGGTGAAGGGCGCCGTGTGTACCAGTCTGGGCACAGCCTTGCCCTCGTTTCTTATCATTCTGGCCATAGCCATGTTCTTCCATCAGTTTGAGGACAACAAGGTGGTTGCGGCCATCTTCCGCGGCATACGTCCGGCTGTTGTGGCTCTCATTGCCGTGCCTACGTTCAAGCTGGGACAGAGTGCCAAGATCACTCTTACTAACTGCTGGATACCCATTGCCGGTGCGCTGGCTATATGGCTGCTCGGCGTCTCGCCCATACTTGTTATCCTCATTGCCGGCATCGGCGGCTATGTCTACGGCAAGTATATAAAGCCTACGGAGTGACATTAATCTAAAAAAATGACGAACCAAATAAAGAGCATATTCTTATGATTTACCTGTATTTGTTCATAACGTTCTTTCAGATAGGTCTGTTCGGCTTCGGCGGCGGCTACGGCATGCTCTCGCTCATTCAGGGCGAGGTGGTGCACAATCACGGATGGCTCACCACGGGCGAGTTTACCGACATCGTGGCCATAAGTCAGATGACGCCGGGCCCTATCGGCATCAACTCTGCCACCTACTGCGGCTATACTGCCGTTCACAATGCCGGCTACGGCTACTGGATGTCTATCCTCGGCAGCGTAACAGCCACCTTTGCGCTGGTGTTGCCGTCGCTAATACTAATGATTCTGATATCGCGCCTGTTCATGAAATATATGAACACGCCCACGGTTCAGAGCGTTTTCTCAGGCCTTCGTCCTGCCGTTGTCGGACTGCTCGGCGCTGCCACTCTGCTGCTTATGACTCCCGAGAACTTCAGTGCCCCGTCTGTCAATCCCTGGCAGTTCTGGATTAGCTGCTTCCTCTTTGTGGCAACTATGGTGGGCACGTGGCATTTCAAGATCAATCCGATACGCATGATATGCTACAGCGGCTTTGCCGGGCTGATTCTGTTATATTGATAAACATTGTTTGAGATAATATCCCCTTGGCTCTTCGGTTGTTGTGAGTTGAGGGGATTTTTTATTGCATAATTTCCGTAAATACAGATTCCTCTTTACGCAAAACGCCATCAACTGTATTGCAAAAGGTAGCTTTTTACATGCTCAAAGGTGCCCTTTTGCATTATGAAAAGGCATGTTTCGCAGTATGAAAGGCTACTTTTTGCGCCATGTAACATGGCGGCAGAGAGCATAAGCAAAAAAGTTTTTGTTAAAAACTCGTCACTCGTCACATCATGGTTTAATGTGCTGTTTGTCAGATTGTTATGGTGTGACGAGTTGATTCCGTAACTCGTCACCGCCGGAGACAGCAGGGCTTGCGTGACGAGTTGGAATCTCAACTCGTCACACTCTAATGCTTTGTAAATCAGAAGGTTATGTGCTGATGTGACGAGTGATGAGTTTTTAAAGAAAAATAATTACGCTTTATATTCCTGCTTTGGGTTGACTTCATGCAGGCCAACACCTGTTTTTAGTTGGCTATAGCCCGTGTTATCGCTATTGCCTGTTGACTTTATGCGCCATTGTATGTTATTTGTTTTTGCGTTGCCGTATGCTTAATGATTGATGTTAAGTGCCGATAGTCAGGATGAATATATAGCGACAAAATAAAATTCCGGCAGATTTTTAATGTCTGCCGGAACATGAAGCATTGTCCTGTTATAAGCCTATTTAATTAGATTTGTGGTATTTCGGAAAAACTCTTCAATGTCTTTATATTGTTACGTCATATCTGATGTTTGTCATTTCTTCTTTTTGCCTCCCTTGCATAAGTTGATAAATTCTGCAAGATTGATACCAATATGTGTGGATGTGTAGAATGCTTTTGCACCCGTTGTGGTTTTATATACAGGAGTAAGACCTATTGACGTTCCAAAATATATTCCTGCAATACACATAGAGAAATCGAAGTTTAAGCCGAAACGGTTGAGCTTCAGACCATCAGGTACACTAGGCGCACTGCTGCCTGCAGCAGGTGAGAAACGGTATGAACCATTTGTGCGCATTTCGCCGGAGAATCCGACGTTGATGCAATAAGATGAGTAATCGAGCTGGTATGATAGCATGACCGGTATACGCAGTATTCCGTAGTTCATATTATTGCCTGACGCTTTTTGATCAAGTTTTGTGAAGTTAAACATGTCGCCCTGCATGCTTGCTGCGTAGTTCTTATCGAAGCACATGTGTACCCATGCTAGTTGAACGCCTCCTATTAGTCCAAACGTGTTGCTCTTATTGAATGGCAGGGCAAACGACCACGGCGTTATACCTATTTCGAACGATTTGCTTCTGCGGCTGTAGATGCCGTCACCATTGTCTGAGCATTTTTTATTGCCCATAAAATTGTATCCATACCATATTGTCGGCAGGTAAGGGCGGAATTTCAGGTTCTGCATTACTTCTGTAGGAACTAAAGGTGAGCCGACATATATTTGCTCCACTTCCTGTCCGTCTACATATTCCATTTCGCGCGTCTTTGTGAATTCATAGCCGTTTTTGTCGTAGACCTTTACAATAGTTTTCTTGTCCTGCACGTCTACAACTATTTTCTTGTCTTTCACGTTGAACGTAGTGTCGTTGGCCTCCTCGGCGTATGCTGTGGCAGAAAGTATGAGTGCCGTAAATAAGAATAGCAGTTTCATCATTAATGTGTTTTAGGGTTATTGTTTGTGTTATATACGTATGCCCAGTCCGAACGACACGGGATAGCATTTGGGTGCAACGCTTGTCTTGAGCAGCGGCGTGAGAGCCGTGCGCGCGTAGATTATCAGACAGCCGTAGCTGTCTCTTATACACATCTGACGCTGCCGACGACTCCTTACGTGTAGA
>OLIV01001398.1_pt1 | contig 11843 bp, 10 predicted proteins | sample 1601411 | NCBI WGS metagenome assembly OLIV01 (sample SAMN03922450, study PRJEB24848) | human gut metagenome | isolation source: stool sample | host: Homo sapiens | place: Germany | collected 2009-11 | reverse complement strand
TCTGTCTGTCTGTCTGTCTGTCTGTCTGTCTGTCTGTCTGTCTGTCTGTCTGTCTGTCAATAGCGTGCTTCCTTTTTCAGCAAATGTCAAGAGCAAATCTCGATAATATTCATATTGCTTCTGGCGTGCTTCGATTTCGGCTGGCAAACCAATATTTAGGTCAGTGCAAATGGACTCGAAATTATCAAGAACATTAACAAGCCTCTTCTGTACCTCCAATGTCGGTACCGGAACAGGAAATTGATTTAGCATCGGTCTTCGAATAGATGCCACCGAGCCTTGAAACATAGTTTTCTGTATATATGGTAAGAATGCCGTTCTCATATAATGAAAATAATACCTCGGTAATACATCTGGAGTATTTATATGAATCCGGTACGCTCTTTGATGCAAAGCATATTTTCCTTCAATATAATGAAATACCTTTCCCACACCAACCCCATCACCAGCAGTAATAATGGCGGTTTCATCATATTCATATTCGTTTTTTCGCAACGGTTCCTGTGAGCGGACATAAAAAGGATATTTGCCTTCTTCAAGCCCTTCATTAGTGTTACTACTACCAGTACCAATATCAGCAATATCAGCTAATGGAACAATTTTAATAGTGTTATCAAATGTGAGCAGTGTATTACGATAAAATTCATACTGTTTCTTCCGAGCTGTAAGCTCGGCTGTAAGCTCGGCTGTAAGCTCGGCTGTAAGTAACGTGAAAGAGTCCAAAATATGGACTATTTCACGTTGTACCTCCAGAGGAGGTATAGGGAGTTTAATCTCTCCAACTTGTTTTAAATACAAACCTTTTTGAGCTGCACCATGTGCATTAACTTGCATATACGCTTGAATTTTGCTAGAACCCAATGCGTGTTTTAAATACTGCGAAAGAACTACCTTTGTATTAGGTTTAATAACACATATACTCCTTTGAAACAATGCTTTTAAATCTGTGGACACAACTGCTGTTCTACCAATAGCACCAACTATTGTAAGTAACACATCTCCTTTTTGAACATCTGTCCTGTTGTTTTCTCTATCAAAAATATCCTTATCAACCCATCTATTTGTATCCAGCGAAATAATGCCATTATTAATATTTTGAGCAGACAATATCGGATATCTTCCTTGCTCAGCACTACCTTTTGGCAAATTATGCATGCCATCAGATATTTTCAGAGTTATATCTTTTAGTTTTTGAATATGAACCCCATCTGGGCAAAGCTCCGCAATCAATTCATCCAATCTACTCATTCAGCTCACCACCATTCTCATCTGCATCTGGGTGCTGCATATAGAAAATCTCTTTCTGACGTTCTATCTCAGCTTTCAACTGCGCTTTTGTCGGAAGACAAGTCAGATACTTTGACATAAAGAGGTGATCATTATCATGTAATACAGAATATCTAGCGATATCTTCATCCGTTTCTGAACAGAGCAGAATACCGATTGTCGGATTATCCCCCGGTTTGCACTTCAACTCATCATACATCCGCACATACATATCAATCTGTCCAACATCCTGATGTGTGATTTTCCCCATCTTCAAATCAATCAGTACATAACATTTAAGCTCGATATTATAAAATACAAGATCTATATAATAATCCTCCGTTTCTGTGACAATGTGCTGCTGACGTGCAACAAATGCAAATCCTCTTCCCATCTCCATAATAAAATCACGTATATGAGATATGATTGCCGCCTCAAGGTCACTTTCCAGATAGCTATCTTCATTCTTAAATCCTAAGAATTCTGCCATAATTGGATTCTTAAGTAATTCAAAACTGTTTTTTTGATAACCTGCTGTTTTTTGCTTCATCTCTGCAATCACGTTTTCTTTTTGGGGAGATTGCAAAAGACGATTATAATATTGTGTAGAAATATTCCGATCAAGTGTTCTACTGCTCCAACCTTCTTTTGCTGCTTCATTCATATACCAGATACGTGCATTTTCATCCGAGACACGCAAAAGACTACGAAATTGCGTCCAATTCAAATTTGGAACGCATGCGTTCCAAATCTCTTTGTCAGGAAAATATTGGTAGAATTTTCTAAAATATCGCAAATTACGTTCAGAGTATCCGTTTCCATATTCTTTTGTCAATTCATCAGACAGTGCAGCTAATAGTTTTTTGCCATACTGGGCATGCTCTTTTCCTGCCTGCTCCTGTTCAACGATTCTTTTTCCTACATTCCAATAAGTCATAACCATCGCCTTACTGGCGGCACCATATGCTTCCTGTTGACCTGTATTTATGATATTCTTTATATCTGTAATAACAGACTGATACACCATCAGATTATTATCCATATCATCCCACCTCAATTTCTGCGATAATCTTGTCAATCCCATCACGAAGCACCTGCTCACGAGCAACAATTTCTTTGATTTCCGCATTCAGCTTTACGATGTCAATTTTTTCTCTGGTATCCTCTGCCTCTACATAGGCGGAGACCGACAGATTATAATCGTTCTCGGATACTTCCTCATAACTTGCCAGATGGGAAAAATGTTCAGTTTCCTCACGCTTTGCAAACACATCCACGATGCGTTCGATATTTTCCGGTGTCAGCTTATTATTGTTGGTAACCTTCACGCACTCGCTTGTAGCATCAATAAACAGCGTCTTATTATCTGCCTTGTTCTTTTTCATCACCATAATGCAAGTTGCAATCGAAGTTCCAAAGAACAGATTACTCGGCAACTGAATAATACAGTCCACATAGTTATTGTCCACAAGATATTTGCGGATTTTCTGCTCTGCACCACCACGATACATAATTCCCGGAAAGCATACAATGGCAGCAGTTCCATTAGACGCAAGCCATGACAAGCTGTGCATAATAAATGCCATATCCGCTTTGCTCTTTGGTGCCAAAACTCCTGCCGGAGCAAAACGAGGGTCGTTGATTAGCAGTGGATTTTCGTCTCCTGCCCACTTGATAGAATACGGTGGATTAGACACGATCAATTCAAACGGCTCATCATCCCAATGTTGCGGACTAAGCAATGTGTCTTCACAGGCAATATCAAATTTATCAAATCCCACATCATGGAGAAACATATTAATACGGCACAGGTTATAGGTTGTGATATTGATTTCCTGTCCATAAAAACCGTTACGGATAGCATCCTTTCCAAGAATTTTCTCAGCCTTCAGAAGCAATGAACCAGAACCGCAAGCCGGATCATATACTTTATTGATTTCTGTTTTTCCTACAGTTCCAAGGCGTGTGAGTAATTCGGATACATCTGCAGGAGTAAAAAATTCTCCACCAGATTTTCCGGCATTTGATGCATACATAGTCATAAGGTACTCATACGCATCACCAAAGGCATCAATGGAATGGTCTTTCACATCCCCCAGATTCATTTCACCTACGCCATTCAGCAGTTTTACAAGTTTTTCATTACGCTTTGCAACTGTAGAACCCAGTTTATTGCTGTTTACATCATAGTCATCGAATAATCCGGCAAAGTCGCTCTCTGCCTCACTGCCTTTCGCTGATTCCTCGATGTGACGGAACACACGCTCCAGTGTTTCATTTAAGTTTTCATCATTCGCAGCATTGTCTCGAACATTACAGAAAAGTTCACTCGGAAGGATAAAAAATCCTTTTTCCTCTACCAGTCCTTCTTTTGCTTCTTCTGCATCCTCATCAGGCATTTTTGCAAAATCAAACTCCGTATTACCTGCATCAATTTCACCGCTGTTTATGTAATTACACAGGTTTTCAGAAATATAGCGATAAAACATCGTGCCAAGAACATAATTTTTGAAGTCCCAACCATCGACTGCTCCACGCAGTTCATCTGCAATCGCCCATATTGCACGGTGCAGTTCATCACGTTCCTGTTCCTTTTTGGTATCAACCATTCTCTTTCCCTCCGTTATCCTCTGGTACAAATTCCAGAATATCGTCAACGCCACAGTTCAGAACACGGCATATACTCTCTACGCTTTCGAGGGAAATATACCCATTACGTTTCAGCCGTGTGATGATATTTGCGGAGAAGCCCGCCTCCTGTTGCAACTGTGCATTAGTCATATTTTTTTCTATCAGTAAATGGAATAATTTTTTGTAACTGACTGCCATGTCATCCTCCGTCATTTTTCCAACAGATTTAAGAAAAGTGTATCACGAAAACGTGATTTTTTCAATCTGTACAATTATCCTATCCATCCTTATCTCTAGATTAGATAAGATAGATATTATTCTTATCAGTCTAAATACTTCATTACCTTGTCCTTTGAACACTCCAAGGCAACCAAAAAGGACATCCCTTGACCCGTAATAATTACGGTTCAGGAATGTCCTTTTTACGCTTCTTTCTTCTCCGGTGTGCATTGTGGCTGTCTCGCATTCTCTGATTTTGGCAGATTAAAGTTCTCTCCCACATCCAGTCCGCATTTCTTCTTAATCTGTGCAAAATACAGCGAAGAAACCTTAAGTCCAGTCCGTTCCACTTCGGTCCGCGCTGAGCAAAGGTCCACCGGAGCTTTAGCGCCCTTTGAAAGTAAGACAACAAACCGTTTCAATGTGGCTTGTAAATGGAAAACAGTCATACGGTGTGGCGCGCTTCACTGTATATCCATGCTTTGTGAGATACTTTAAATCCCTCGCCAGTGTTTCCGGACCACAAGACACATACACCACTCTCTCCGGCGCCAGCTTGACAACCGATGATAAAAATGCCTCGTCGCTGCCGGTTCTTGGCGGATCCATTATGACAACATCCGCTTTCTCACCCTTTTGTGCCATCTCGACCATGAATTTTCCGGCATCGTCATTGTAGAAGCGGATATTTCTGATGTCGTTTCGCTTTGCATTGGTAACTGCATCACGGATTGCATCACGGTTTAGCTCGACTCCGATGACTTCACCTGCATTTTTCGCTGCTATGATGCCTATGGTTCCGGTGCCGCAGTATGCATCGATTACACGCTCCTTGCCGGTGAGGTGTGCCTCATGAATGGCTTTTTCGTATAAAAGCTCCGTCTGTACCGGATTCACCTGATAAAACGAGCTTGGTGAAATGCGGAAGGTGCAGCCGCACAGCTTATCCTCTATGAAGCCCTTGCCATAAAGTGTGATGTTTCTGTCTCCGAGCACCATGCTTGTCTTTTTATCATTCACGTTGAGCACCACTGTCGTGATATTGGGATGCTTTTTCCTGAGTGCTTTTACAAAATTGTTCTTCGATGGAAGTATCGGCGATGCCAGGACAAGCACTACCATTATCTGCCCTGTTGCATAACCCTTTCTTACAAGCACATGTCTGAGAAGACCATAGCCGGTGTCCTCATCATAGGTCTTTATCCTGAATGAGCGTAGCATATCCTTTATGTCCCTTATTATCTCATCTGACTCCTGCTCCTCTATCATGCAGCTTTCGATATCCACCACATCATGTGTGTTTTTCCTGTATGCTCCCGCCACAATCTGACCGCGCCTCGTACAGTCAAAGGCTGCATGAACCTTATGACGATAATAGAGCGGATTTTTCATGCCGACAATCGGCTCCACAAAGCAAAAAGGCTTTAGCAGCTTTTTCATGTATGCCTGCTTGGTTTTTAACTGTTCCTTATATTCTACGCCCTGATAGTCGCAGCCGCCACATTTCTTCGCATACGGACATACGTTATCGCTTTTTGCCCGGCTGCTTTTCTCCTTTAGTCTCGGCTGTCCGTTGGCTTTTTTGTAATTTTTCTCATTACGCGTGGGTTTTTCCCTGTAATTGCCTTGATTTCCCGCCATATCTGCACTCCTTAAAATCAGCTGTGCTGATTACTTGCCGTATGTATTATATAAATACACATGATTATCTATACAGTGCCATCCGCTTGAAGCGCCTGCTGTCACACATATATATGTCTTTCCGCTTGCTGCCTTCTCATAGCTGACCGCACAGTTGCCGGACTGATTTACAAAGCCTGTCTTTGCACCGATTACCTCGCCACTTGTCATCCTGTCCTCTATTCGGCGCAGGAACAGATTTGATATGTTCAGGTTCTCCGGATGCTGCGGTGTTGCAGCCGTGCTATATGTATGATTTGAAAGTACTGTTTTACAAATATCGTCCTGCATCGCTGCCTGCATGATGACCGCCATATCATAGGCTGTGCTGTAATTGTTCTCATCATATATGCCGACAGGGTTTGCAAAATGTGTGGTCTGGCCTATACCAAGCTCTGCTGCCTTCTGGTTCATCATATCGACAAATGCTTCCATGGAGCCTGCTGTATAAACCGCAAGCTGATATGCCGATTCTCCACCTGATGGCAGGATGGTTCCGTTAAACACATCGCGAAGAGGCACCTGCTCACCGTCTAAAAAGCCTGTTGTACTGCAATCATGCACATATGAATAATCTGTGGCTTCTCTTGTAATTGTAACAACCTCGTTGAGCTTGTTTTCTATCACTGCCTGCCTGTCTATTTCGGTATTTTCATTCTCCGCTGCTGCAATTGCATTTTTCTCAGCCTGCTCTGCTGCTACAAGCACTGTCATAACCTTTGTCATGGAAGCCGGATACATTTTCTCATGAGCATTTTTTCCCGCAACAACTGTGCCGTCCTGCTCATCAATCACTACGGCATAAGAGCTCTCAAGCTCATCTCCGATTGCTGCTGTAGCATCAGACTCCTTTGGTACAAAAAGCTCCTTTGCTTCCTCTGTCTCACTTACCTGCTCAGTCACACCGGTCACATTTTCTGTGGCCGTTCCTGTGTCTTTTGCCTTATTACTGTCTTTTTTTGTTTTATTAAAGCACGATATAACTATTATAATCGCTATAACGACTATCACAGCCACTATTCCTACAAGCTTAATCTGTGAAGCTCGTGTATTTCGTCTGCGGCGTCTGTAATTTTTTCTGCTATTATTTCTCATATCCAATCCCTGTCTCGTTGTAACTATTCATCCCACGCACATTCGCAAAACCACACTTGAATAATCACATTTCATTTTATACTGTAACTTATTTAGTATACTCCCTATCCGGAAGCTGTGCAATAATTATCGCAATAAACATGAGCACACATCCAAAAATTTCTCTGCCACCCAGCATCTGGTCCAGCAAAATCCATCCTGCAATCACAGAAACCACCGACTCAAGACTCATCGCCACCGATGCCACCGCCGGATTTAAGCCCTTTTGTCCGACAATCTGCAGCGTATAGCCCACTCCGCTTGAGAAAATACCGGCATAGAGAATCGGAATCCATGCATCCCATGTGCAAAGCGACTGTGTCCACTGCGCTATACCGCCGGCAGACGGTCCCATATCTGTAAAAATCATCACTATACATGAACCAAGCCCGGTGACAAAAAACTCAATGCATGAGAGTCTGACCGCATCTACATGTGATACGAAATGGTCTATAACAAGTATCTGTATCGCAAAGCACAATGCCCCTGCCAACAGGAGCAAATCCGAGCCACTAAGTGAAAATGCCCCATTCATGCACAGAAAATACATGCCTATCAGTGCAATAAATACACCTATCCATATTTTGGCTCCACATTTTCTTTTGAGGAAAATCCCAAGTATCGGCACCATAAGTATATATGTAGCTGTAAGAAAGCCAGCCTTGCCGGATTCTGCGCCCATGCTGATTCCAAGCTGCTGCAGGTTGCTCGCAAAGAAAAGTGCTATTCCACAGCAGGTTCCGGCTATCCAAAGCTCTTTCTTTTGCTTTTTGCTTTCAGGTCTGTTTACCGTCAGCTCTTTCTTATCCAGTATTTTTATGACCGGCAGAAGGCAGAGCGCACCAATAAGGAAGCGGATGCCGTTGAATGAAAATGCTCCAACTGCATCCCCTCCCTTTGACTGCGCTACAAAGGCTATTCCCCAGACTATATCTGCCAAAAACAAAATAAAGACATGTCTTGTCTTTGAGGCTGTATTCATTATAATAGTTCCTCCGTGTTATTAAAATCAGAGATATTATATCACCGTCTGCCTTAAATTGCATACTTAAATATGCTGTTACATTTCGTTTGTATATAAAATTATACAAAAAAGGCAGCAAACACCCTCTTTGGGTATTCGCCGCCTGTCTTTATATCATATCTTATTGCGTAACACTATTATTTACGCTATTCTGCCAGCTTAAAATGCTTTATCTCTCCGTTTCCTGCCACATAGAAATCATTATCCTTGTAAATTCCTCTGTAGCCTTCTGTATTTTTATAGGTCAGTGCCTGCTGCTCCAAAAGACTAAAGCCGTTTTCACTGTCATACGAAAACAGATAGTAGTCATTCGCAGTAAATCCTATCAGATTTTTCTCCGGGTCAGCAAGAATAGCCTTGTAGTTGTATACAAACTCATTACTCCAGCTCTCAGAACTGTCGATAAGCTTCTGGTTCACCTCAACCGGCTTTGTCGGATCACTCACATCAAACATAGTAAGCTTTATCTTACTCTGCTGCGAATCACCATAGCCTATTCCAAGTACGTGCGTATCATCCCACATATGCAGATACTCAGAGAATCCACTCACCTCAAGCTCTCCCAAAAGCTTTGGTGCTGTCGGATTAGATATGTCTGCTACAAAAAGCGGATCTGTCTGCCGGTATGTGATGAAATATACATATTTTCCGACGAAACGTGCTGCGTAGATACTCTCCCCGCGCGCAATCTCGTTTATCACACCGACCTCATTCATATCCTTATCCAGCACATGAAGCGAATTGACAGGCTGACTGCCGGTATTTGAGGTTGGAAGCACATACAGATACCCTCCCTGCTCATTTATTGCAAATTTATCGTTAAAATAACCATTCACTGAAGTCGTCTCCCCGGTCTTCATCACTCCATCCTCAAACGAAATTTTGCTGATTTTGGTAATCTCACGGCTTGCACTCCAATCAGAATGATACAGATACATAGCATTGCTAGAAACGTACACCTCGCCGCTATTATTCATAATGCATTTTGCATCTATCGTCTTATCAGGTTTATCCACATCAAAGCTCGAAATAACTGTGCCTGAGTATGTATCCTCTCCTATATAGAAGCAGTCATAGCTTATCACTTTGCCATTTACCTGAGGCACCCATTTCTCCAGATTATCCTCCTGCAGCGCCACATTTCTATTCATATCGGAGGTCTTTATATATGTGTCTGAAAAAACATATACCATATTGCCGATTTTGCGCGATGTATTGTAAAATCCATCCTGACGCGCTTTACCTATAAGCACCGGTTTCGTCGGGTCAGCTATATCATAGCTATAGCATATAGTCTCATCCTTATCGCCTGCATGGTTTGATATGATAAGCATTTTTCCGTCACTGATATAAAGCTCCTCTACAGTATCTGACGGTACCTCAAAATCAGGACGAAACAGCGTCTCTTCCCCCGGCTTTCCATTTGAAATATCCGTGATGGATATCTGACCATCCTCGACCATGTAAATGTACTTTCCGTCCGTCTTTACCACATCACTCTCATCAACGCCCTCTGTCATCACGTTGGTGGTTGAATACTCTGTTTTGGCTGCCGCCTCCTGCTTATTTGCAGACGATGCATCAGACGTAATTCCTGTTGCATCCGCACTCTCCAGCAAGTCTCCAGATGCAGTATTCCTTATGGAAGCCTCAGCTTTTTTTGCCACATCATACAATTTCCCGTAATCAGAGGCCGATTCATAATCCCCAAGCTTTGCACCGCTCTTTATCCCTGCATAGACATTATTCTGTGCATTATTCTGTGAAATCACATTTGCAGTTTTTGTTTCCAGCTCATCTATACGGTTATTAAGCCGCACAACCTCCGTGCCTAAGACTGCAACAACAAGGACTGCCGCCACTGAGGCAAGCGCTTTTGCTGCCCGTGCAAATTTTTTGTGCTTTTTCCTGTTTTTGTCTTCTTTTCCGCCGTGATGGGTTTCATGATTTTTTACATAAATTTCATCACTGTACCCGGCCGATTCTCCGGTCGGCTGCGCTTCTTCAATTATTTGGTCATCGATGTAATTTAAACCATCAAATAAATCCTTTTTCGTCATAGATATACGCCCTCCTCATCCAGATATTTTTTAAGCTCTGCCCTTATCCGAAACAGTGTGGTCTTTACGCTGCTTTTGCTCCTGCCGCTCATATCTGCCAGCTCATCAATCGCCATGCCATACCAGTAGCGTCTCACGAAAAGCACTCTCTTTTCCGTCTCCAGTCCGTTCAGAAAATCCGATAAACACCTTCCAATGTCCGACAGCTCGCCCTCGTATTTTGCATTGCTGTCTGCAAGGCACTCCTCAAGCTCATCAAGCATACAGTTCATGTTGGAATTTCTCTTTGAAGCATTATTCCAGTCAATCCTGTCGCAGACGATATTGCGGCATACCCTGTAAAGCCAGGAAAGGAAACGCATAGGGCGCTCCGGCGGTATCTTGTTCCATGCTGCTATGTATGTGTCATTTACGCATTCCAGCGCATCCTCATGTGCTACCATAGTGTCTGCAAACCGGGTAAGCTTCGCTCCGTACATCTGCGAGGTCGCACTGACAGCCTGCTGGTTGCGATCAAAATACATATCAAGTATCTGTTCCTGTGTGTACATTTTCCGCAAACCTCCCTTCTATATATTATGTAGGATTTTGTTTGGTGGGGGTTACATTTCATCATTAATTCTTTAAAATTTCCCTTATGTAAACTTTAAGCCTAGCCTCTAGGAAATAAAGCTTATAGTGCTGAATAATTGAATTGTATCATATTTAGTCTTGGATTAAATATCTTGTTTTAAAAAAGCCGTTGACTTATACACACTTAATGTGTATATTATGATTATGGAGGAGGCATTTATGAAACAAAGAGAGCTTATCAAGAAACTAGAGGCTGCCGGATTCGAATTTTCCAGACATGGCGGTAATCATGATGTATATGTTCGTGGTTCAGATATAGAACAGATTCCGAGGCATAAAGAGATCAACGAAATGCTTGCCAAAGCAATTTTACGTAAATGGGGATTATAGCATTTATAATTTATCACATATTATATATACATTAATTTATGGAGGATATTATATTATGAAACAGGTATATCCAGTTATATTTACACAATTAAATGATAAAAAAGACACCGTGCTTATTAATGTTCCTGATATGAATATATTAACAGAGGGCTTCGGTCTACCAGATGCTATAGAAATGGCTCGCGACGCCATTGGAGCAAACGGAATCACATTACAGGATCTTGGCATGGAAATTCCGGTTCCAAGTGATATTTCAGATATTGACATCAAAAACGGTCCCTTTGACAATACTGGTATTAGTCATGTTTCATTTGTGGATATAGATTTTGATGAATACCGCCGCAAGGTCGACAATAAAACCGTCCGAAGAAATGTCACTCTCCCTAATTGGCTTAATCAGGAAGCTGAGAAATCCCATATCAACGTATCCCGCGTTTTGCAGGAGGCTCTCATGGTAAAGCTAGGTGTATCAAGATAAATAAAGACATAATAATAAGCCATGTTCTCACCGCTGTGGCGGTAACATGGCTTATTTATCCCCCTAATAACCAATGCATACACTTCATTTACAATAATTTTGGTAAAAGGCTATATGATCATATACTGTCTGCCAGGCTTTTCCTGCCATTCCGGTAACACAAATATATTTATTATTTGCTTCACTTTCATACATACTTACCGCACAATATCGTGACTGATTTACATATCCTGTTTTCGCTCCAACAACTTTTCCTTTTCCAAATTTACGATCTATTCGGTTCAAAAACTTACTTGAAAATGTTATTCCCTGCGGATGCTGTTGTGTACATGAAGTTGTATAATTTCTTGCCTGTCTCTTATACACATCTGACGCTGCCGACGACTCC